>Ga0129309_1000019_pt1 | contig 186026 bp, 155 predicted proteins | sample L1105metagenome_FD_94439 | JGI IMG/M metagenome (GOLD analysis project Ga0129309, IMG submission 94439) | Ring-tailed lemur group fecal microbial communities from Wisconsin, USA - L1105 metagenome | ecosystem: Host-associated > Mammals > Digestive system > Large intestine > Fecal | place: USA...
GCTCATGTTGTTTCTATTAATGGAAAATCATATCGATTAAAAGATCATTTTAAACAAGAGGATGAGTAAAAAAGATACATTCTTAAATGATCAAAAAGTTACATTTTAATCTTGACATTTATACATGAGGCGTACATCTGCTTCTTCAGTCGCTTCACTCCCTCACAAGCAGTGTTACGACTTCAACGTGGGTTGAGAGGTCAATAAATATGTCATAGACCGACATTATCCCCTTGGTGGATGTGCATATTTTATGAAAAATGTATCAATTCCGAATCTTAAAGATTTAATATTTTAATTTTATATTCCTAATTTTGACCTTATAATTCTTCAAATAAATTAACACATTTTACAATTCTTTTTAATTGTAAACAACAAAACCTTCAAAAATATCTTAAACTCTTAAAGGCTTTGGTCATTACAATTTCCATTAATTCAATAGGACAAGTAATAAATATTATTCATAATTGTTTTGAATTATAAACCCTTAGGTTTTGTCGCAATTATATTATACATTATTTTTACTCTATGACAACTATCTTACAACATGAGGTCAGGAACCTTCTCTACTCGTGGTAAATAGTACCACTTATCATCAATCTCTCTTAAGTTTTCATCTATGAAAACTTATTTCTTCTGTTCCTTTGGTTATTTTTGTAGAAAATCCTGACAAGGAAATAGGCGATTATTTCTCTACTACCCTTTATTACTCTTTCTATTATTTGAGTTATTCCTTCATATTTGTTTTTATTATATTTTTAATACGCTATTTCTAAAATAATTTATTAATAAAATTTCCATCTATATATTTCTTATTAGATTTTAATATTTTTTCAAAATCAAGTTTATTTTTGATTTTAAGAGCTTTACTCTCACATTTCTTTAAATTTTTTATCTCCATATTCTTCTTATAGCTTTTAAATTGTTTTCTTTTTTCTACACAACATTCTAAGACTAGCTCTGTTTTGTGAAAAGATTCCACACCTATGTTCTCTGCTTCATCATCAAAAATTTTATTATACATTATATTAGTAATTCCTTCATTTTTATTTCTTCCAATAGCTACTACATTTAAAACTACTGATTTATTATATTCTTCCTTTTTAATATTTGCACTATCCTTCTTAACATTTTTTTGAAACTTTAACGTGGATTTGGGTTTAGATTTATTGACCTTTCCATCTAACCTGATCTTCAGTATGTCCATATATATGTTATATCTGCACACCATGCTCAATAATATGTCTGGAGAAAATTAAAGTAGCAAAAAGTGATTACTAAAATAAAATAGGACTATCACAACAACTATTTTAATAGCTATTATAATAGTTCTATTTTAATTATATTATTAAAAAATACAAACTTTGATGAAGGTTTCAGGGGTTATTTATATTTAAATGCTTACGAATTTATCCCTTTTATATACACGGTAATTATTCTATAAAAAATTCATAAGATCCATCTAATCTAGACTTAGCACCTTGCACGATAATTCTATACTTAGCATCTCCAATGATTAATCCATCCAACCAATTCATAGATATATATTTAGTTTGGTTAGATCCCACAGATGCTGTTTGAGATTGTTTTACAACAAACTGCCAGCCACCACCTTGTTCTATAGGTTTTGGTATATATTCTTTTACCAACAACTCAACTTTGACCGTTCTTGTAGATGGTTCTGCTGATACATAAAATCTTATTCCTGGCATACCACGAGTATCCTTAATTTCAGGCGTTTCGTATGAACTTACTTTTATCCTAGTGTCAAAATTACCATAATACCATTGTCCAGCAAATGCAACAGTAGGTATTAACATAACTAATACTAGAGATAATAAAAATAAACGCTTAACTCTAAACTTCTTTTTACTTTTCACAACTATTCCCCCCTTATAGTTTTTTGTATAGGAATGATCTTATTCTAATTAATTAGCTAGTTCTCCCCTGAAATAAACCATAGAATAATACCTATATACCCTAATTTTTTTAATAAATTAACGCATAGTATACCTATACAATTTTTTCAAATTCTATAAATTCAAAAGTGTTCATGTGTCGAAATTGTTTAACCTTTGATGTCGTTTTCCACGTTAATTCTCTCACCCATCAATTATATACTTCTATTATACTAGATATTGATGAATATATAGGTTTCATATTAAATTTTCAAGACACAAGTTTATAATTTAATTATGAGATTTTGACACGTAAATCATTACTATTTAAAATTTAAGATTTAGAATAGTGTCAAAAATAATATTAAGTTCAGACCATCTCTCTCGAACCTTATCAGGATCTTCGTTTAGATTCATATGGCCCTTATAATTTTTAATAAATCCTTCGGTAAAATTTCTTGATATTATTTTGTTATAATCTTCTCTATAAGATGTTATCAAATCATTTAGATTAACAGTTTTTGTACCTGCATCATATTCAAGCTCAGTAACAGTATCATTAGTTACTTTATTTCCTGATTCTATTGAAAGTTTCTTCTCCTGAGCCATAATCATAAAACCCTTTAAAATAGTATTCTTGAAAGTATGTTCATCCATTGGTTCATCTCTAAAGTTTTCACCTAGCATAATTCTAAGTCTAATAACATCATATTTTCCATCACCACCATTTTTTAGAAATAAATCAAAACAGTTTTGCTCTCCACCTGTGGAAACACTAGATAAAACCTTAGGTGGCTTCAATTCAAATGGAAATAAGTCCTTATACTCAGAAATATCATAAAGATAGCCTATTTCTTGTCCCTTTTCTCCCCAACCAATAGGAGAAGTTAAAAAACTATCTGCAATATCACTTATTCTAGCATATTCACTTGGATCACTAATTCTTGTTAATGGATCTAGTTTTTCAATTTCAATAGTTGCTGACGGTTCCAAAGATAAAGTATCTGTTTTTTTAGATGATATCTTTTCACTAGAGCTTTTATGTCTTATTTCATTACTTAAAGATGGCGAAGTTATAAAATAATTAGTATTAATTGAATTAATCATAACCTTTCCTCCCTTGTATATCCAATCTTTCCTCTAAATAATATATCGACAATACACTAGATTCCTTTAAAGAAAGTGTGTTAAACTAAATTTCTATATTATTTATTGCTATAGATAAGCTATTGTTGATATGTATGCAAGTAGTATTCTATAAAGTTAATTTACATTGAACCATCCCTTTATTATTGCCATAGTTATAAGGATTAAAAAACATAAAGATATCAAATCTACACCTAACATACTTGGTATTCCAAGTCCTATATATTGGGATAATGCATTTTAGAACGTATAACTATACTTATTATTTATAGTATATATAGTATTCATTGAGATAGGATATTTACTGTTAAAGGCTTGTCCTTTAATTACTTTTAAATGCCAATGACATGGTCAAATGCTTTACTAACTATCGATATTTTGATACCATCTCAATATATAATAAAGCAAACATTAACGAAGTAGCGTTGTATATATATTAACAATGTATTTTCATTGATATCACTGCACTATTTTATCATAGGTATATACTTTTTATACAATATTCATCTATAGTATATAATTCAGCTATGATTATATCAACCAAATTTAACCATTACCTAATCATTTAATCCTCAAATATCTCCAATTATCCAATGTCATCTGTCAAATACCCTGTTTTTAAATGATGTCAACAAGACCTAATTGAAAAGACCATATTCACTATTAATTTCAGCAAATGTTTTACCAGAATTATAAAGTTCTGCAATTGTGTTTTTTATTCTTCTGTATATCTTTTTGTCTTTGTAGACGCTTCCTTCCTTTTTTATATTTTGTAACATTCGGAAAATCATGTCTACAATATTATACTAATACCACTTACAACGTTTTCAAACATGGGGCTAACCCACAATTTCAAAAATAAATTCGCATGGCTTTTCACCTTTGCTGTTTATCGGCGAAGAAATTACTTCTTTTGTTTTCAGTTCAACACCAAGCTGTAACTGTAAGTGGCGACGGCCTGACCCGGCGCAACAGTAACAATACGACAGCGGCATGACGCAATCGCCAGCGTTGTTGTTTTCCAAAGCAAGCTCTGAAACCTTTACGCCTGTTATAACGGTGGCAGAGCAGACGCATTTATATTTCCCATTGTTATCAAAAGACCATTTTACTGATAATGTGTTGTCAGCGTTGAGGATGATTTTTTCGGAGTCGGAAGATATGCTGTTGACATGAGCTATCCTTTCACTCAATGTTTTACCCACAATTTCCTTGCCGATTTTTTCACATCGTTTTAAAAATTCCTTACCGCCGATACACGCGTTCGAATCCAAAATCTGATGCATGGTATCTGAGTCAAGTGTGTTTTCCATCCGCTCAATCACATTGACGAGGTTGCCGTTGCCTATTATCTCTTTAGTGGTTTTGTCATCAACATTATTTTTCGCTAATCCTTTTTTTATTCCATAAACTCTTGCCATTTTATTTCCCTCCGTTTTTAATTTACTTTATCATAGTTAATAAGAGAATAGCACGTCAAGTTAAAAATATTTTTTACAAATATTTTACCCTGTCACTAAACGGTAAGCAATTCAAATATCCGTACACACTTGAATTGCTTGCTGGGGTTGCGCCCCAAGCCCCCTCACTTCGGATCAACTTGACCCGCGAAATTTGATGCGTCACTTCGCTCAAGGTGACAATGGGGGTGGTTTGGGAATTGTACATTGTAAACTGATGTTGACAACAGTATGTCATATTTGATAATATAAATAATCTTCATTTTCAACTTCTGATTTTACAATTTGTTACTATTACAATTTAGCATATATAATAGCTAAATCAATATAAAATAATTTAATACATATTTCATTTGCTCTTTTCTTTTTCTCTTAATATGCTCATGTTTTAAATATTTACTTTCTGCATAGCTTATTTAACTTCCCATAAAATATTCTTACGAAAATCAATCATCATGATTAAAATAATCCACATATAACTTTACCGCATATTTGCATAGCAATAGTTAAATTATAATTATTAGTTTTCTAATATTATTACTTATCCCTAATAAGCAAAAAGAACAAAATAGCATCATCTATTCTGTCCTCTTCCTTTATGTTGAAAAATATTTTATTGTGTAATTATATATTTGATTAATCGTATTATATTACATATTACCCAACTAAGCAATTCTTCAACTATATTCAATTTTTATTATCCACTATTCTTTCACTAATAAAGTCACACACTCCACGTGCCTTGAGAGGTCAATAATGATGTCGTGAGGAGATGGCAGTCCCTTGGCGGACGAGTTTGTTTCTCAAAACTTCTTCTGAAAATCTCTCTTAAAAAAGATTTTCTTTCTGCTGGCAAGCCAAGTTCATTCATCAGAAATATACATTAGTCTTGATAAACTATCTACAATTTTAACATTGTCTCTAGCAATAAATCTGTATCTAAATTAATTTATCCAATACTCAACACCAGCCCATGCATTTAACTTGTTGTTATTATTTTTCAATTTTCTTTGTGCAATTATTAATGCTTCATCTATAGACAGGTAATTACCAATAGCTTGATCAAAAATTTCTGTCATTAACTCAATTGTTTGGTTCGTTGGAACATCCCACTTACAGGATAGAATATTACCAGAAAACATTTCAAAAATAGAAGCCCATGTACCAGTTGAATTTTCAACATTATCATAAGCAGGTGAACCACCACTGCAACTAATTAAAAATAAATTATCTAACACCTTAACTTTTTTGACGATTTCACTGAGATCAATAATTTTTTTCTTTCCTTCTAGACCTTTTGCTCCATCAACAACGCTACTGATTGGATCGGATACTCCATGCGCATAAATCGCAATAGTATTAACCCCCTCTATAGTACTTGTTGATTCTAAAGTATCAATTTCATCAGAATCATTTTCTATAACAAATATTGAATCATTGCAGTTTTTCCTCAACCATCTATCAATTTTCACAAGTTCTGAGTCATTAGAGTTGCCAAATATTCTGTTTGAAGCTTTTTTAATTATACCTTTTTTCCTATCTTTTTGTAACACTTTATAATCAATAATATTTATTATAGAGTCTACATTATCAATTAAAAATTTAGTTTCTATCTTTACTGCTGCCAATGGGAACATTCCTAATTTAAAATCTGGCATACAATAAATCCTTTTTACTTTGTTTTTGACAACATAATCAAATAGTGTAGTTGCAATTAGAACAGATATTTCCTCAGAAACATTATCAATACTTCTATCCTTTAATTGTACTGCTGTAGATGATTGGGCTAAGTTACTAAACTCAATTCCCATTTGTATTATATCAGTATTACTGATATCAAGAAGTGTAGGGATTATTCTTACACCAGATGATGAAACAATAATATTGGTAATACAAATTGGTGTAATGATATATTGAAAAAATATTTCATCGTCATTTAAAAAATGACAGATGTCATCAAGTTTTGTACATGGATAATCTTTAAGTTCCATATAATATGGATGTATTTTTTTTAGCTGGTCTGTAAACGACTGAATTATTTCTGCTTTCTCTGATAGTAAATCTGTATCTTTACTATTTCCAGCAAAAATACCGTTATATTCTTCTTGTGCATTCTCAAGTTTAATTTTTAATTCCTTAGCTTCTTGAGTGATCATTCGATTAGAGTAATAATCCTTTTGCTCAATTATTGATCTGGGAGAAATCTTAGCTAGTACCTTTTCCAACTTCTCAACCATTATAACGCTTAAAAACTCAGGTGTATCATGTAATCCAATTAACACACTACAAATCTGTATATAAAACCTATATATTTCATCAGCAGATGTTCCAATACTTGCCCGTTCTTCTTTGTGGCTCACTTTTCTTTTTTCATCAATGTCTTGATCAGCCAATTCAATCAATTCTAAAGCTATCAAATAATCATCGAGTGTTTTAGATTCCAAAAATACAATGTGTGCCCAGTTATGAAGGACTTTATATCTAATATCTTTCCGTCCAACTAAGGCTGGAATTGCTTTCCTATGATATCTAATGATGTATTTTACAGCACTCCCAAAGTCATTTTTTTTTGCAAAAGTGCCAATTAGATTTACAACATCTCCAGCCCAATTTGCATCAATTCTCTCTACATTTTCGACTCTATCTTTAAGAATTTCAGTAATTTTGTCATTTTCCTGATATATTGATTCCCAGATATATTTAAATGCCAAGTTCTTTGAACCAAATTTTTCATTAAAATATAACCAGCTCTCGAAATCAGTACTATTAATTTTTCCAACATCATCAAGTAGATATCGTCCTATTAAATTTACACCTTCCTCTAGAAAAGGATATACTTCGTTTGTAATTTCAATATATTTCGACGAAGCCATAATGCATGTAATTCCTTCAGAGTGTCTGCCCAATCTGTATTGCGAATTTCCCCAAGCTATCATCCCCAAATATAAACAAAGGTCTTGAAGTTCAGTGTCAACTCTATTGTAGTATTCTAAAATACTTAACGCCAAATTATTCGCATCTTGATGTTTACCTGAAAGTGAAGCTATTACCGATAAATAATACCTACACCAAAGTCTAAAGACATTATCACCAATAACTTCAGCTATAGTATTCATGGTTTTTACTAGTTCATCTATATCTTTAAATTTTGACCTTAGCTCAATATCTCCGGATTTTATATGTCTCAGTATCTTAATTGAAGCAGTAATCACTTCTTGGGGTTTTTCTCTAGGATTGTTACCAAGTTCATAAGTTAATTCAGAATCGTTTAGCTTCGATATCCAAGATTTATCAAGAAGAATTTCTAAATTAAGAATACTAAGATGATTAATCATGTCTTTCATTTTTAGATAAAGACTAGTTTTCCAAGTACTGTCACTTTGAGTATTATCGATAAATTTTCTCCAAAACAAATATCCATTTTGTTCTGTAGATAAAATGTCAATACATCTTATTAACACATCTGCACGCTCATTGTTTAATTTTATAGCATCCGAATTTTTCTTATATATTTTTAAATTTCTTAAGGCTTTGGAAGCTTTTTTGTCATCAGATAAGATATCTAGTCTCATTTTTATTAAATCAACTGCTCTTGGATCATTAGGTCCAAAACTACATTCCTTAATAACTTCATATGCCTTGAAATATGAATCTTTAAAATCCATAAAAAATATCGCTAACCTGTAATATGCTTCATTTTTTAAATCAGGATATAAGTTTATAAAATCATGAACGTAATTTTCTATATCACTATTTGACATTTGATTGTTATAAATTATATCATTCATTCTTGCAATTAATTCATAATATGGCTTATTAAGCATTTTCCCCAGTTTTCTAAATTCAATAGCAGCTAGATCATTCTTTTTCTCTCTGTTTAGTCTGTTAGCATTTAATTCAATAACAGCTGGATTATCAGGATCAACGTCTAGTGCTATTTCTAGCCATTTTAAATGCTCCTCATAACTATCTGAACTACTATATAGCCTTAGAAGCGCAGGGAATAGCCCCTTCAGAAATCTATCTTGAATAAATAACTCATTTAATATTTCAGCGGCTCGCGACTTCTGATTTGTCACATTCAGCATATCTGCCAATACTAATTTTTCTTCATTCAATAAATCTTGATAATTCTGTTCTAAAAGTCCTATAGCTTTGCTAAAATCTCCATGGTTGTAATGTGCCATAGCACATAGATAAAAGTACATTTTTTCACCAAGTCTGCTTCTATGTATCTCAATTTCTTTCAGTGATTCAGAAAGGTTCATTTGTCCTAATTTAGTAATTAACTCTCTTTGTAGTATTTCATAATCTTCGTTCCTACTCGGGACATCACTAACAATAATTGACATATTTTCAGACTTTTCAAGTTCATTTTGAATGATTTCGGAACAAGTAGAGTCAGCAAAAATGTTTGTAATAAGTCCTTGAATTGAATTTTGATATTCTCCATAAATTAGATCAAGTTCAAGAGCTAGGACGCTCCAGTTTTCTTCATTTAGAAAATGTACCTGTGTTTCTAAATCAAAATAATCTGCTTTTAGAATAGGTATTGTTTCTTTATAACTTAGCAATCTTTCAGCACCGCATAAAATTACAAAATCATCAACAGACAACTTGCTAATGTATTCTTTAACCCAGTCAATTTTTTTAACTGGGCTATCAGCATAGACAAGTTTATCAACAATATATTTTGTATTCTCAATAAATTCTGCGGATTTGTTTTCATCTATAGAAAAATATTCCTTAACATTTTCTTCTGTAAAGTTTATTATATGTATCTTATTTTTAACATGTTCGGCCACTTTAACAATAGAAAAAACTATGCTTGAAAGTTTTTTACCCGAAACATCTATGATTATTGTAAAATTATCCATCTTAAATTCCATTTTATCCCCCCAACTCAAATTAACTATTATTCAGCTTTCAAATAATTAGAGTTAGATAGTTTCAAATATTTAACTCTCTACTTTTCCTTCTAAATCACTGAATTTCACTATAATCACGTACTTTACATACCTTAATAGAACAATAGTAATCAATAAGTATATCAATTAAAAAGAAATATATTTGAAATTATTTTATTGTAATCATCATCTCATTTGCTACTTCTAGGAATCTTTTAACATGTTTATTTAAAAGAATTTTATTTGTGGTATGACCACTAAAATCTATATTGTGAATTAACATATTATCTTTATATTTATTCTCTTCCTCTTCCTTTAATGTAGTGGTGAAAATCAACTGGTTTTCTAATTCTAAAATCTTATTTATCGCACGTTTTTCTCTCTCTGTGGACAAATCCTCAGCTCTAAATGAATCTATAATAATTGGGAATCTATGTTTTAGGACTTTAGCAAAAGCATACATACGAGCCAAATGAAATTCGGTAGCTTCACTACCAGAATAAATTTTATCCCTAGTGGTAAATATATCATTATATATAATATCACTGGTAGAATCTATTGATTTATAGAATTTATTCATTGTGTTTACTATATCCTCTAACAACTTCTTGGATTTGGTTTCTACATCTTCTGATATAGTCTCCTTTTTTGTTAAATCTTCACTTAATTTCTTCAACTCACCATCTATTTCAATTATTCTTTCATCTGCTTCCCTAGCATTTTCCATCTCTCGCCTTCTCACTAATAACGCTTCTAGTTGAATGTCATCTACTTGTAAAGTAGAATCCAAATCTTTCTGATAAATTATTATTTCATTTGTCAATCTATCTATTTCTTCATTATATATATCTATTTTTTCTTGTACTGAATCTAATATTTGCCTTCTCATTACTGCAGTAGAAATATCAAAGGAAAATTCGGAATCTGAACTTTCATAAGCTATATGATTTGAACCACAGTCTAAACATGCAATACGTCCAGCTTTCATTGTCCTATTTAATGACCGAAGTTCTTTTAGTGCTAGCTCATTTTTTGTTCTTCTAGAAACCGCATTGGATCTTTCTTTCTTTAGCACTAAAATTTTGTTTTTTATCTTTTCAACCTCTTTGAGAATATTTTCAAATGCTATTTTATCATTGGTAGCACTCAAATATTCAAAAGTTATATTCTCATCTTTTAAAATTTTATTTTCCTTCAACAAAGTTTCCTTTTCATATTTAAGCTCTTTAATTTTATTTTTGGTACTTTCCACATCTCTAGTTATATTTTCATCATCTTCTATACCTGCCATGGAATATAAAAGTGAATAAAAATCACCCTTCTTATACCATCCCTTATTAATGATATCAGATGTTGTCTTTTTATCCTGTCCAACAAAGAAAAGTTGCACTAATAATTCTGGGTCTACAATTCTCCATACATTATCTTTTTTTATTACAGGCAGTTTCTGTATATTTTTATTCCAGTATCTTTTAAATTCAGATGTATTATCAAAGACTGCATATTCTTCACCATTCTGTATTACAAAATTCTTAGCCTTTCTACAAATCTTTATTAACTTACCAGCATCCTCTATGTATAAGATATGATAATAATCCTCATATAAAAATGATGTTGGAAAAGTTGGTACATTTCCCATACAATACATAATAGACTGAATTACTATTGTTTTCCCCTTATTATTATCATCACTTGAGATTATGTTTAATCCCTCTCGAAAATCTTCAAAAGTATATGCTTCATTTACATTTCCTATAAAAATTGATTTAATCATCATAGTTCAACACCATCCTTAATTACTGATATAAAATACTTTAATGAGAGGGTATTAAAATCGATACTCCTTTCAGCTATATTTTTATCTATTCTTCTATATAATTTATTCACATCATCTTGTGGATTATCAACAATCACATTATATATATTTTCAAAAAGTCGCCAAAAATCCTCCTGACAATTAGTGTTAAATAATGCCCTTGATAAATCCAGCTGACAATCTTCTAACATATTTTTTCTTCTCTCTTCTGGAAAATTCATATATATATCTATGAATGAACGAGGTACATTTGAACCTATAACTTTTTGATTAAGTATTCTATTTATTACAAGAAGACGAATCTCAGTTGTAGTTAAATGTCTCCCATAGTTTAATGCCTCATCGGGTGCTTCTAATGTAACACCTTCTACCACGCTGATATTCTTTTTTCCTGCTTGAACATCTCTTATCTCATTAAAAATAGCCACTAATGTTTCCTCACCTGGAATAATTAGTGGATTTAATTTAATTATTTTTTTGATGTAATATGCTTTATCTTGGTTATCTATAACGAAATATACTTCTTTTAAAAATTCATCTATGTTTTTTTCGGTAATATCTTCATCTGAGATATAAGTTTTCTTTTTACATTCTTCTATTAAGCCATCTCTAAGTTTGGTTAAAGCAGTTCCTTTTATATTAGAAATTGTAAATCTTGTTAAACTATCATCAACTCTAAGCGAACTAGTAACCCCACCCATAAAAATAATATACTTATCAAATTTTAGTTCACTAACAAAATTTTTAAATAACGTAACTAATTCTGTGCCAATTATATATGGAGAAGGCTTTTTCCCTCCCTTTGATTGCAAATCCCATAACTTGTTTGACATTTTCGACATACCAGTTAAATCATTAAAAAAATCCACCACAAAATAATGAATCTCATCACTGTCTTTCCTAAAATTCATTAAATATAATAGTGCTTTTGTTTCTGTATCTGCAGCTGATGGTCTTAAACGCTCAGATGATTTAACTATATAAGCCATAAATTTTCCCCCTAATACAATATGTAATAATGGATGATAATTATATTGCATATAATATCTAATATATCCAGCAACTATAAAAGAGATCTTAATCATATTTTTTTCAATATTACTTATTTTCAAATTCAACTTGTCTCAAATATACATACTATTGCCATTGCGTATCATAGCAAGGAATATATATCTTTTATAAAGTCATTACTAAATTGATATATCTATGATTGGATATGATTTAACAAACTCATTTTTATCAGTTATCTTAATTTTATAGCATAGTCTACCTTTTCTCAACCCAAAAACTCATTATTCTCTAAATATATAGATTATTCTATCGACTTATTTCTACAAAATATGTCAATATTAAAATTCATCCTACCAGATGGTTTTTAAAAATCTTTTTTATCCATCCATTTATTCCCCTGCTGTATTTTAAAATCAAGTGGATATGTTCCCACATACAGAAAGCCATCGAATGTCATCTACACATTCAATGGCTCAAACTATTGATACGTCTAGCTTCTATTGCTTTTCTATCCTACAAATTGACTCAACGTGCCCAGTTTTAGGAAACATGTCCATGCATTTTACTTTCTCTATACTATATCCCCTATTTAAAAACTCCTTCAAATCTCTCACCAAAGTTACTGGATTGCAGGATACGTATACAAATACTTCTGGAGAAAAGTCAATTATCTTTCCAATGGCCTTAGGATTAATACCTTCTCTAGGTGGATCTAATATAATCAAATCTGGTTTCTCAGCTAAATTATCTACTTCTTTTAGCACATCTCCAGCTATAAACTCTACATTTGTAAGCTCATTTAAACTTGCATTTTCTTTAGCCTTCAAAACAGCTTCTTCTACTATCTCTATTCCAATAACCTTCTTAGCTACAGGAGCCATTATTTGAGATATGGTACCTGTTCCAGAATACAAATCAAATACCACCTTATTATTAATATCTCCTGCAAATTCCCTCACTATTGAATAAAGTTTCTCTGCTCCAAAGGTATTGGTTTGGAAAAAAGAAAATGGTGATATTTTAAACTTAAGCCCTAGCATTTCTTCTATAATATAATCCCTACCATAAACAAGTTCAGTACTATCTACATTTATAGCATCTGCAAGTCCATCATTAATAGTATGAATAAATCCAACAATTTCACCATCAAGATCAAGATTATTAAGCCTTTCTACAAGTTCATTTAGTTCCACCTCTCCTTGGGAACTAGTAACAATATTTAGAAGTATTTCTCCAGTAGAAAGTGCCTTCCTAATAACAAAATGTCTTAAAACACCTTTATGTATTTTCTTATTATAATAAGAAATATCTTTTTCTATAAAATAATTCATCACTTCTTTTCTTATTAAAGTAAAATCCCTATCAATGATATTACAGGTATCCATATCTAATATTTCATAAAATCTGCCCTTCTTGTGAAGACCTAATTTTAATGGTCCATCTATAACTTCATTTCCAAAGGTATATTCCATTTTATTTCTATATTCATACTCCTTAGGGCTATTTTCAATTCCTAAAAAGTTAATATCATCAAATCCTTCTCTTTCAAACAACTCTTTTACTTGTTTTTCCTTTATTTTTAATTCTGTATCATATGAAAGAGTCTGATAAGAGCATCCTCCACATTCATTATAATTAGGACATTTCCCTTCTATTTCTAAAGGTGATCTTTCTAAAACCTCTAATATATTTCCAGAAAGATAATCTTTTCTTCTTTTATTTATATGTATTCTAACTTTTTGCCCTACTATTCCACCTTTTACTTTTGTCTTTTTTCCATCTACTACTCCATAAGCTCTATTTGGAAAACGAACATCTAATATTTCCATTTCAATTGGTTGCTTCAATTTTTTACCCATAAACTTCAACTCCTTACCTATATTATCTATTATAAAGAAAAAAATAAGGGGAAAACTAGTTCCCCTTTTTCGTACTTGTAAATGCCCACCAAAAATCTGAATCCTTATTCATTATATCATCTATATCTGTATATGGTATATTAAATCTTGAAAAACCTTCAGCATAACCAGCTACTTCATAAGGATAAAAATATAATTGAATATAATCTTTAAACAATATGAAATTTTGATCTTCTCTTATACCTTCAAACTCATCAACAAAATATACACCTTGACCTTCACTCTGTCTTTTAGCCATTTGTTCTTTAACTATTTTGCTAAGTTTGTCTACATAATTACTATTTGCCTTAAACAAATCTTTCAATTTATAAAATTCTCCAGTATTTAAATTTACATGATATGTTTCTTCAGTAGGCATACCATGAGCAGCACCTTGCATAAAATAGTATGCACTTTTATGAATTACCAATAAATCATGGCTTCTTTTTACGCCATATTCAATACTAAGAGTTGTCTCTGCCTCAGACTTTTCTAATCCTTCCATAGGTTCCGTTACAAACAATCTATATAATTCTTCATTTAGATGCTTTTCTAATTCTTTATTATCTGTATTTTCAATTTCTGGATAATAAATTGTAACCCCTAATTTAGGTGAATATTTTTTCTCATTTACAACTCCTTCACCCTTCAATTTATATGACCTATCTTCTTCCCAAACAACTTTTCCTTTATTATTATAATAACTTAGTCTTCCGTCAACACTAGCTTTAATCAAATTATTGAAATATGTTAGTTGTCCCATACCTTCTAATTGAGGAAGCTTTGTAGCTTTATTTCCCTTTAAATCTAGTAAAAATGTATTTTCACCATCACTTACAGAGATGTATTTGTTTTTTACTTCTCCTATACTATAAAAATCAAAATCTGTTAGTTTCTTGCCTTCTGTATTAATAATCGCTTTCTTTACAAACATATCACTTTCTTCAATTGGGTCTTTTGACACTGCAAATAATCCTTCGCCTAAATATCTTATACTTGTATATTTAGGTTTGATTATAAATTTACCTTTATTGTCTATAACTCCCCATTTATCTTCTTTGCCATGTGTTTTAGAATCATAAACTATAGCCATATCTTCTTCATAGTGATAAGCATTTGCAAATTTAGGTTTAACTAAAACATCTCCATTACTATCTAAATATCCATATAAATGATCTTCATTAGTAAAAATAAAAGTTTCATTTTTATCATCTGGAGATACTGATTCATAATTTAGTTCCTTTATTACTTTTCCCTTTTTATCAATTAAAGCGTACTTATTTTCACTAACCATAACCAATGCCTTTCCATTATTAAAATCATAGGCAATACTATACTCTGGCCTAATAAGTACCTTACCATTCTTATCTATATATCCCATCTTCATTTCATCATCTTCAGTTACCTTAGCAGCAGCTATATAGCCATCACTTGATTGTCCTAAAAATACATAATCATCTGTTGTATATAATATTTTTCCATTTATATCTACAATAGTATATATATTACCTTGCAAAGCACTTATTACTCCATCTTTTGCCTCACTTATAGCATCGTACATTATAGGTAATATCAATTCTCCGCTTTCATTTATTAAACCAACTTTACCTTCTTGATATACTTTAGCTACTCCATTTTGATCAAAATCTTCTACCTGATTGTATTGACCTTTTATCTTAAAATCTCCATTTTCATCTATAAAACCCCAAACACTCTTGTTTCCTTCCTTTTCATAAGCCGGGAAAAGCCCCACTTCCTTACCTACTTCTACATCATTTTCGCTACAAGAACTCAAAGTAAATACTAAAATAGCTAGTGATATAAGAAATAAATGTTTTTTCCTCATACTGCACCTCTTTTCATAATATTATACAGTATAATTATATACTTGATAGTGCAGTATATCAAGTTACATAAAATCAATACCTACCATAATATGTGTGGTCATTTCCTAGGTAGTGAATGTCTGCAAAAATCCTTACCATATTATCCTTTTCATCATACTGCATTTGAACATCTGCTGGTATACCATCATCATCTCTCTTTCTAAGATACTCACTAATAATTTCAGAGGCTATTTCATTATTGTATTCTTCATAAAATTTGTTGTATTCGTCACTAGAAATCTCTAAAACTATACTGCTAAGCCCATCATTATTGACAAATCTCTTCTCTAAAATACTATTTAGCATAATATTCCTCCTCAATTTATTGTTTTATATTATCTTCTCAATAAAAAAAATTTTTATGCTAAAAAAATGCTATCCAATTTTCATTGAATAGCATTTTTAAACTTACTTCCTATGGTCTTATATACGCAAAACCTTCTTCTTGTTTTTTTATCAATTCAATCATACTATTAGGTATTATTTCCACAAAACCTAATATCTCATCTTCTTTTAAATCATGAGCTTTAAGAGCATTTGCACAAGCTTTAAATACAACACCCTTAGCATTTTGCTTAGTCATTACGTGAGCTAGTTCAAAATCTTTAGTGTATCCATCTACTGCCTCAGCATTTGCAACAACTACAACCTCCACATCTTCTTTAGCATCTCTTAGAAGATTCCTTACATTAATGAGAGCTAAACTCCACTTTTCCATTTCAACCACATGAAATACCACCTTCATTTTACTACCCCCTATATTTAAATAACAATACCTCCGTCAATATAATTATATCATAATCAGTAAAATGTTTATAATAAGTAAAAAATGATATAATCATTGTAATAGGAGGTGTTGAAATGAAAAAGGTAACTTCTAACCAAATGAAGGAATTAGATGAATTGTGTATAAAAGTAATAGGTATTCCAGGAATAATTCTCATGGAAAATGCAGCTCTTAAAGTTGTTAAAAATATAGATGATAAATACCAAAATTTCACCATAGTATGTGGAGTTGGAAATAATGGTGGTGATGGTCTAGCTATTGCTAGACATTTAATAATTAATAATAAAAATGTCGATATATTTATACTTGGAAATCTTGACAAGGCAAGCAAAGACTTCTCGATTAACTACAATATCTTAATAAATCTAGGAATAGACATTCAACAAATAACAAGAGAAGAAGATTTAAAACGTATTTCTAAAAGCTTAGATAACTCTGAAATAACTATTGATTCCATCTTTGGTACAGGTCTTTCTAGAAATATTGAAGGTCTATTTGAAAAGACCATTCAAATAATAAATGAAAAAAGTAAATATATTATTTCTGTAGATATACCGTCAGGACTAAATGCTGATAATGGAGATATATTAAAAATCTGCGTAAAAGCAAACAAAACCGTAACTTTTCAATTGCCTAAAATAGGTCTATCTACTTTCAACGGAAAACTACATAGTGGAGAATTAATAATCGAACCCATTGGAATGCCTAATATAGCTATACAAAAAGTCCTTGGATAAAAAGGAGGCAGTAAGGTTCTTTTGAACAGCCCCCTGTCTCCTTATCACTATATTTTTTCTTCAATACTTCCTTCTACTTCAAAGTAAACCCTTCTTATTTCTTCTAATTGCTCTTCTGTTGCGTCCCAGTATCCTCTTTGATTTGCTTCTAATAGTCTTTCCATCATGCTTAAATAAGCCCATCTATTGTTTTCTTTAAGCTTTTCCCTCAATTCCTCATCTGATACATAAGTTGATTCCATGCTATCAAATATCCAATTTTCCACTTTGTTTGTTGTAGCTGAAAGACCTATTATGTTTTCAAATTTATCATATATCTCTTGAACTCCGTGGTATTTGTGTTCAAGCATGGCATCTATCCACTTCGGATTTAATAGCCTAGTCCTAACTCCTCTCTCTATGGACTTATCTACAGTTTCTGTTTCAATAGACTCACCAGTAGTATCACTAATATATATTTCAGCCTTTTTCCCCTTTATCATTTCCACAGATTTTGCCAGCCCACCAAAGAACTCATAGTAGTGGTCTAAATCAGTAACCTCGTATTCATGATTACTCCTAGTTTGAGATACAATATCTACTGTTTTAAGATTGTTTTCTAATAGCCCTTCTACTTTCTTCCCACTATGATTCAAACTATATACATATTTTAAACTATTGATAAACTGGTCTCCAAGTTGTTCTTCACTAGTCCAGTTTTTAGTTTCTATAATAGTTGTAATACCTGTCCCATAATCTCCTTCTTTAGGTCCAAATATTCTTGATACAGCCAACTCTTCTGCCTCATCAGGAGAATATCCTTTATCTAATAATTTTTTATAAATCTTCTTTGTATTTGCCTTAAAATAGTTCATATCATCAGGTTCATCTAGTAAATATACATCCCTAAAAACTTTATTCATAAACTGTATCATATTGTAGAACATATCCCTAAAGAATCCACACATATTAATAGTAATATCTATTCTAGGTCTACCCAATTGTTCCAATGATATTATCTCATATTCAGGGTCAAAACCTCTATCTCTAACAATTCTCACACCTAAATAATGAAATATCTGTCCTAGTGTCTCTCCCTGAGTTCTTGATGTTTCAAGTCCCCATAGTACCATAGCCACTGTTTTAGGATATTCACCACTAGATTTCATATATTCCTTTATAGTATTGTCTGCAATTTTGGCACCTCTTTCACAGGCAACTTCACTAGGTACAAGCCTAGGATCAAATTGATAAAGATTATATCCAGTAGGCAATACTTCAGGACTTCTTATAGTATCACCTGCCAACTTTGCAGGTAAATATTCTCCATTTAATACTTTGAGTAGGCCCTTTATTTCATAACATTCCTTTGAAGAATTGTAACATTTCATGCCAAATTCTAAAGAATCCAAATACCTATCTTCACAAATTCCTTCCATTACATACTTTTCTATAATTCCAGTAGATTTTTCATCTAATTCAGCTAATTTTTCAGTATCATTTATATCAAGCAATTCATCATAACCTAGGCCTTCATTTTCTGCTACCAATCTTCTTATAGACTTTATATTTCCTCTATCATATCTCAATACAAATCTCATATAGTCACAAGCTTCACTATCAGTATACCCTTGTCCAAATGTGTGCAATCCTCTTGGAATAAGAGATCTTTTAATCCTATAAAGTTCCCTTTCTAACATCTCCAAATCTTCTCCATCAAAATTAAGCTCACTAGCTTTCTCTTTGATTTTTTCCTTCAAATCATCACATCTAACAGGATCTACTCGCTCGGCTTCTTTTAATTCACTAATTAAAGTCTCAAGTCCAATCATTTCCCCATAAAGTTCAGCTTCCGTGTATGGTGGAGACTGATATCCAACTAATACTGCATGAGATCTTCTCTTAGCAATAACTGATTCTGCGGGATTTCCACAATAATATAAATAAGCATGAGGAATATCATAAACTAACATATCAGGGAAACAATCCTTAGACATACCACATTCTTTTCCCTTTAAAAATTCCAATGTTCCATGAGTACCTACATGTACTACTGCATCAGCCTTAAATTCTTCCTTTATCCATTTATAAAAAGCTATATATTGGTGATGAGGTAATAATGTCTTGTCATGGTAACATTTTTCAGGATTTTCATGAACACCTCTAGATGGTTGAAGTCCCACAAATACATTGCCAAACTCCTTTCCTGGAATCAAAAACTTCTTATCCTCAGTCATTACCTCTCCTAGTACTTCCCCCCATTGGCTTATCATCTCATCATGCCAATCCTTATCCTTCAAATCTTCACTGTACTTATCTTTTTCATAAGTTATCATGTGTTCACTTTGTTTTCCAACTATCCACTTCCCAGAGTTTACAATTTTACCTGCAGTAAAGTATTCCATCAGTTCTTCACTAGTTTTAGCATCTACACTATATCCTTCATCTTTCAATGCAGACATTATCTTCTCTATAGATACAAAGGTATCAAGAAATGCACCACCAAATATATTATCTTCTCCTGGAGGATAATTGTAACATATAATAGCAACCTTTTTTTCCTTATTTGGCTTTTTCCTTAATCTTATCCAATTGTTTATCCTTGAAATTACCTTTGTAACTCTATCCTCTATAATATCAATTTCTCCTATTTCTAAATCCAATTCTTCATCCCTATCATTAACCCTTATAGCTCCAATAGGAATAGACTCTATAGAACCATCAAGTTCTGGCAACATAACAGAAACTAAAAACTCTGGGGGAGATATACCTGCAACTGATTCTTCCCATTCTTTAAGTTCCCTCTTTGCCATCAGGTAAGGGTGAAGTTGTGGAACATTTATCTTCTTTAGCAATTCCACTGCCTTATCAGCATCTCCACCCATAGGTCCTGCCCCTAGTCTAAAAGCCATAACATTAACTATCAAATCTATATTTGGGCTTTCAGGACTTAACAATATTTTTCCCAAAACATCTACATTCTTAGGAGTAACTGAATTAAATGCAACTGGCAAAACATTCACATATTCACTTAACTGGTCACAAAACTTACCCACGCATCCACTACTCCTATGAGGATAATTATCACTGCGGTATAAAACTACAACCATGCCTTTATCTTTATCAAAACCATTATCATCAGTATATTCTGCCCAGTCTTTATAGGTCTTCAAAGTAAATGGATCACATATGGAAATAGGCTCATTTTCTTTTGGTTCCCTTGGTTTTGGGAGATTATTTACCTTTCCATACTCTCTAAGGATTAAATAAAACAAATCCTCTATGCCTTCTCCAGCTAGTGTCCAATACTTAGATATAAGTACTAAGTTTCTCATATCTCTAGGTTTACCAAATGGTACAACCTTTCCCATCTTTTCAGCCATATCCATCATCTTCATAATGGCCTCTACATTAATATCTTTTCTATTTTTCTTTGAACCCATTTTCATATCCTTAGCACTTAAAGAACCAAGTTTTAAATATGGGCCAATTTCCTTTCCCTGTCCTCCAATATTGACTATATCTCCACTACACTTTTTACATCCTGCTACAGTAGCAACTATTACATCCTCTTGAGCTCCCATAAGATCAATAAGTACAAAATCTGCTTCTCCAATATGTTTTTCTATTTCAGGAAGTTTTTCCTTTCTATATCCTCTGCCTATATAAAAAAGTTTTAAATCCAATATATTTCCGTATTCTTCTTTGAGCTTCTTGTAGAATCTTGACATATCAATAGCAACAGGATTCGATACAGTAACAACTACTAATTTCATATAAAACACCTCTACTCTTAAACTTTAATCTGCTTTCCTCAATAGATATAAGAAAAACGGCGCTCCTAAAGCTGCCATAACAACTCCTACTGGTATCTCGACAGGACTAAATATAGTCCTTGCAAAAGTATCACACAATGTCAATACTCCTCCACCTAAAAGGGCTGAAGCTGGAAAAAGATACTTGTGATTTGAACCTATAATAATCCTTGAAATATGAGGAATAATAAGCCCTACAAACCCTAACAATCCTGCAACACATACTGCACTAGCAGCAAGCAATGCTGCAATAGCAGTAAATACTAGTCTTGTCCTTTCTACATTTAAACCTAGGCCTCTTGCTACATCATCTCCCAAAAGAAGGATATCTAATTTATCAGACATAATAAAAGCAGCAATCATACCTATAATTGTATAAGGAAGTATTATCTTTACATGAGGCCAACTCCTAGCAGATAATCCTCCTGCCATGAACATAATAGCCCCATGAACTCTATCACTAAAGAAAACCATAAGTGTGGTAATTCCCGCTCCTAATAAAGCTGATACTGCAACCCCTGCAAGAATTATTCTCGTAGGTTTTATACCATTTTTCCAAGCCAAAGCATAAATCAAGGCACTAGCCCCTATCGCACCAAAAAAGGCTGCTGGAGCCATAAGATGGATAGCTTCAGGAAATACTACAAGAATTAAAATCCCTGCCAAACCTGCCCCTGATGAAATTCCAATAATATGTGGATCTGCAAGGGGATTGCCCATAATCCCCTGCAGTATTGTCCCAGACAAAGCTAAATTCATTCCTACCAAGCAAGCTACAATAGTTCTAGGCAATCTGATATTCCAAATCACCTGTCTTTTTGCTCCAGATTCTTCAACAAAAATAGCCTTTATAATCTCCTTAGTAGTCAATTTCATAGTACCAAATGAATTACTAACAAAAAAACTAATTACCAACAATGCACTAAACAAAACGAGTATAAATATCTTCCACCCAGTACTAGCGCGTTTTTCACTAATCTTCAACATCGCCATACACCTCTGGATATACTGCCTTAGCCATATACTCTATAGCCTTCCAGTAGTTTTGGCCTGCATTTTGTAAGAACATATCTTGAGGTAAATACTTGATATTTCCCTCCTTAATAGCCCTCAATTCACTCCAGGCTGGATTGGATTCAACATCTTTTTTTATTCTTTCCTCTGCTATTTCTTTAGAACTTACCATTGTAGTTACTAATATAACATCTGGATCATACTCAACAATTCTCTCCATACTAAAAGGTACAGTTTCTGAACCCATCTTAGCTGGTTTCACACCTTTAGACATATTATCCAATTTTAAAATATTAGAAACATCACCCGCAATACTATTTTCAAGTTTTACTGAAACATCTTCAGATGTAACATAAAGTATTGCTACTTTTTTGTTTTCTTCTGGTAATTTACCTACAACCTCATCAATTTTTGTCTTGTTTTCATCTATAATTTCTTGAGCTTTCTGTTGATTTCCTGTAATATCACCTAATACTCCTATAGTTTCCATTGTATCTTCATAAGTTTTCATAGCTAAAACTATAAAAGGTATTCCTGATTGCTCAAACATAGGTATATATCTATCATGTATTCCTTTTTGTGCAATAATAAAATCTGGTTCAAGGGACATTAACTTTTCCATATCAATATTATAAACTGGACCTACTGTTGGAAGTACTTTTACATCTTCTGGAACATCTTCTCTCTTTGCTCCATCATCAGATATTCCTATAACTTCCCCACCAACTGCACAATAAGATGACAATAGTGTAGCAGATATAACTGTTACCTTTTCTGGCTTCTTTTCTAATTCAACTTCACGTCCACTAGCATCTGTAATAATTAATGGGTAACTAGTTTGAGTTTCATCTGCCTTTTCTTCCACTTGTTCCTCATCAATTTTTGTTTCAGCTGGCTTTTCTATTTCTTCCTTTCCACAGCCTGTTAACACTGTTGTCAACAATAGTGTTAATACTAATAAAATTGCTAAAGTCTTCTTTTTCATATCTTTTTTCCTCCTTTTTTTATAAACTTGGTTTAACCAAGTTTTTCACTGTATTAACTATTTTTTTATCATCTAAATCTTCTATCTTAAAATATTGAGAATTCATAATAGTAGCTAGTTTTTTCAATGTACCAAATTTAATAAAACCGCTTTCAGTATCGATAACTGCACTTCTTATGCCCTCTTCACCTATTTTCTCAGCAATATGTAAGGCTTCACCTAAGGGGTCTCCTCCGTTTAAAGACACATTAGCCCTTCCATCAGATATCAAAACTACAAAAGGTATTGCTTCCTTATCCTTCAATAATTCTTTCTTTATCAGTCTATAAGCACTATCTAGTCCTGATGCAAGAGGAGTCTTACCTCCTGCTGGCAAATCCTTTAAACATTTCTGAGCCAAGTCTACACTTCTAGTAACTCGAAGTAAAACTTCTGCCGTATCCTTTCTAAAAGCAATCATAGCTACCTTATCTCTTTTTTCATAAGCATCAGTTAAAAGAGACATTATAGCTCCTTTGGCTGCTTCCATCCTCTTTTGAGCACATATAGAACCACTAGCATCAACCACAAAAATAATAGTGCTACCAGTACGTTTTTCCCTCATCTTTTCCCTTATATCAGACTTCTCAATAGCTAATGCAACATTACTTCTATCCCTTATATTTTGAAATGGAGCTGCAGCTCTTATAGTTGCATCAAGAGCAATATCACTGCTATCATTAGTATTAAGTCTGTTTCTAACATACCTACCTTCTTTAAGGCTTGTCCTAGTCTTTAGCCTCTTTCCACTTCCACTTCTTTTTATTCTATCTTTTTCAGCATTAAATATATCTTTTGCATTAAAAATATCACCTATATCCTCTATGGTTTCATCTTCAGATGAAGGATTGTTATTTATCAAATCCTTTAAGTCATCCAATATATCTTCTAAATCATCTAATCTATCATCATCTTTATCTTGTTCATTATTTTCATTTTGTTCACTATTCTCATTGTCATTTTCCTCATCTTCCCTTGGATCATCTCTATTTTCCTCAGGAAAATTCATATTTCCAGCCCTATGAGGCAAAACAAATTCCATAGCTTCCTTTACATCATTAACTGAAACTTCTACTCTACCATCTAATGCTGCTATGGTCTTAGCTGTTTCTGTCATGATGATCTCTGCCCTATTTCCCTGACAATTAGATGCATGTACAACTTTCAAAATCATATCTAATACTTCATCTGAAATATTTACCTCATCCATCAATTCAATTGCTCTTCTGATCACTTCACTGTATTCTTCACATTTAGCCTTCCACACGTTGTAGAATTTTTCTGGATTTCGTTCATATTCTAATCTTCTATTTACTATCTTAACTCTTTCCTCTAAGCTCTTTTCACCTTCTACATGGACATACAAACCAAATTTATCTATAAATTGAGGTTTCAAATCTCCTTCTTCAGGATTCATAGTACCTATGAGAACAAACTTTGATGGATGACTATAAGATATACCCTCTCTTTCAACTACATTTTCTCCCGAAGAAGCTACCTGTAGTAGAGAATTTACTATACTTTCACTTAAAAGATTTACTTCATCTATGTAGAGAATATTTTCATGAGCATCCTTTAAGAGTCCCTCATCAAAAGCTTTTTCTCCATTTAATATAGCCTTCTCAATATCAATGCTACCAAGTAGTCTATCCTCAGTAATATTAAGGGGAAGATCAACGATTTTAAGCCAAGGGGATATAGAAGTAAGAGACCTAACTATAGTAGATTTTGCAGTACCCTTTTCACCACTTATAAGAACTCCTTTAATATTTGGATTAATAATATTTAGGAGTATAGCTTTCTTCACCTTTTCCTGTCCCACTATGGCAGAGAAAGGATATACAATCTTCTCCACAGTAATACCTCCTAATTATTCAAAAATAATCTTTTCTATCACTGAAAAATCCATTGTTCCTTCATCAAAAGGTCTTCTCCTCATCCTATGAGGCAATACATATTTCAAACTCTCTAACAAATCTTTTTTATCTACCTTTTCTCTTCCATCAAAAGCTGCTATAGTCATAGCTGTCTTAATAGCAGTTATATCTCCCCTATGACCATCTATATCCAACTCAATACATACTTTCGATACCTTCTCTACTATTTCATCATCATAAATAACCTTTTGAAGAATTGATGTAGCTTTCATTATCCTATCCTTTAGCTTTTCCTCTTCATCTTTAAACTTATTTAGAAATTCCTCAGGATTCTTTTCATATTCTATCCTTCTCTTAACTACATCCATTCTCATCTTAGTCTCTCTTTCTCCAATTACATCTACTACAAGGCCAAATCTATCAATAAGTTGAGGTCTCAAATCCCCTTCCTCAGGATTCATAGTACCTACAAGAATAAATTTAGATGGATGACTAAAAGATATTCCTTCCCTTTCAACAGTATTAACCCCCATAGCTGCTGCATCCAGCAACATATCTACAACATGGTCTTCTAGAAGATTTACCTCATCTACATATAGGATATTCCTATTAGCTGAAGCTAAGATTCCAGGTTCAAACTTTTTCTCACCCTTTTTAATAGCTGTTTCAATATTTAAAGTCCCAGCTACTCTATCCTCTGTAGCATTAATAGGAAGTTCTATAACCTTCATCTTTCCTTCTAATTCATCAAGTTTTCCATCTTGTTTATATTTCTCTCTACAGTCTCTACACATTTTATTAACATCAACTGGATCACAAGAAAAAGGGCAGCCCTTTACCTGCTTTCTTGAAGGCAATAGTTCTGTTATACCTCTTACTGCTGTAGATTTAGCAGTACCCTTTTCACCCCTTATCAATACTCCACCAATAGATGGATTGATAATATTCAAAATAAGAGCCTTTTTCATTTCTTCTTGTCCTACTATCGCCGAAAATGGATAGTTGATTACTTTATCTCCTTCCATATAAATCACTCCTACTGAAATTTTATTTAGAAAAGCAAAGATTAAAAATAACCTTTGCTTTTCTTTATATTAGTTAAATACTTCTGGATATAATATTTTCGCTAATCCTTCATATGCCTCACCATATCTATCATTTGGCTTGTACATATATAAATCTTTTGGAAGTAATATATATCTATCATTTTTAACAGCCTTTAGTGAACTCCATGCTGAATTAGATTCTACATCCTTTTTCAATCTCTCTTCTACTTTTTCTACCTTTCCCATAGTTTGAACAAATATAAAATCTGGATCTTCTTCTATTATCTTCTCCATACTGAAAGTCTTAGAATCTGGAGAATCATTAGTCAAATCTGAAATATTAATAGTATTTAAATCCTTCAAAATATCTCCCACCATGGAATCAGAACCTCTAACTGAAATACCTTTTGAACTACCGAATAGTAATAATACCTTATATTCTTTATCTTTAGGAACCTTTGCAATGACATCCTCTACAGCAGTTCTTACTTCTCCTTCATATTTTTCATATAGATCATCTCTCTCAGTTAATGCTGTAAAAAGTCTAACAGATTTAAAATAATCTTCTACAGTTTCATTGTTTAATGCAATAACACTAATATCATTTTGTTCTAGCATCTCAGCTAGTTCTAGTTGCTTCTTAAAATTAGCAGTCAATATAACCAAATCTGGTTGTAAGGATATTATTTTTTCCAAACTTGGTTCTCCAGGACTTCCTACAACTTCTGCATCTTCTGAACCTTCTACTGGTTTTTCCTTTGCAGAATCTACTCTACCTATAACTTCTCCACCACATTTATACCAAATATCTAAATATGAGTTAAATAAACAGACTACTTTTTCAGGATTCTTTTTGATTGTAACTTCTTTGTCTCTAGCATCTGTAAAAGTTACAGTATCTTGATCAATAACTAGTCCATATTCTTCTTTAGCTTTAGTTTCTTCTTCCTTTACTTCTTCAACTTCTTTTACTTCTTTTGCAGTATCATTTGCTTCCTTATTGCCACACCCTGTAAAAACTGACATAATCATAACAGCTGCTAACATAAATACTAAAAACCTTGACTTTTTCACTTAAACCACTCCTTTTCTCTAGTTATTTTTTACTTCACTTCTCTATAGCTCATAGCTATCCCCCACAAATAAAACACTACTGAATAAATTAAAAGTACTAATATTGATCTATGGTCAAACTGCCCTTTCAACACAATATCCCTTAGGGATTGGGATGTATGTGAAAGGGGCAATACTCCAATTACACCTTTCACAAGAGGAGGTAAGTTCTTCAATGAAAAGAAAGTACCACATAAAAATGACATAGGAGTCATCACATAAGTAGTAAATCTACTCATATCGTAGTGACTTTCAATTGAAAGAGCAGCACCATATCCAAAAGCTGCAAACAAAAAACTATTTAAAAAACATATTAAAACAAAATAAAAATTAATGCGTATCTTTATTCCAAACAAATATGATATTAATAATATAAGACCTGATGCATACATTCCTCTAAATGCACCTGCCAAAATATGCCCTAAAGCTAACAACTTCATATTCACTGGTGAAGTCAGATAGTATTCAAAACTCTTTTCATATAGCTTAGAAATATTAATTCTAACAGATATAGCATTAAAACTTGTATTCATAGTTGTAAGAGCAATAATTCCTGGTATTACAAAATGCATATAAGTTGCACCTTCTATAACTATATCTTTACCTAGGCCCCATCCAAATGCAATTAAATATAAAAGTGGAGTCATAATAGCTGAAGTCGTAATCTTAAAAAATCTTCTTTTAAAAAAGATAAACTCTCTCCACAGTACAGTGAAAACTTCCATATTATACTACCTTCCTATTCGTAAAGTTATAGAAAACATCTTCCAAAGTTGTCTTTCTAATAGTACATGAAATACTCTCAACATTTGAAACATACTTTTCTGCTTCTTCCTTCTTCTTAAAATATGAATAATTAGTCTTCATTTCACTATCAAAATATTCAACAGTGTAAATACCTAAATCTTCTTTAAACCTATCAGGAGTATCTTTTTTAAATATTTTTCCCTCATTTATTAAGCAAACTTGATTGCAAAGATAATCTGCTTCTTCAATATAATGAGTCGTAAGAAGTATGGTCTTGCCTAATGTCTTCATATATTTCAATATATCCCATATCTTCCTTCTACCATTTAAATCAATACCTACAGTAGGCTCATCAAGGAAAACAACATCTGGATCGTTGATTAAAGCCTTAGCTATCATGAGTCTTCTCTGCATTCCTCCAGAAAGATTCATAGCCTTTTTCTCTCTATGTTCTTCTAACTCCATAGTTTCAAGAAGCTCATCTATTAAATCCTCATAGTCTTTAATCTTGAATAGCTTAGCAGCAAAAACTAGATTTTCATAAGCTGTTAACTCCTTGTCCAAATTAGTATATTGGGGAACAACCCCTAATCTCTTTTTTATCTTCATATTATTTCTAGACATCACTTGTCCATCTATTTTCAATATCCCTGATGTAGGTTTTAATAGTCCAGTAAGCAAATTTATAAGAGTACTTTTACCTGCCCCATTAGGTCCAAGAAGACCTAAAAATTCTCCTTTCTTAATCGTCAAACTCACATTATCTACAGCAGTAAAATCTCCGAACTTTTTAGTTACACCATCTATTTCTATCAAACAATCACTCCATCTCTTATTAATTAACATCTCTCCTTACTTTTTTGGGTATAAAATAAGGACAATTATTTATTGAATCATCATATATATTTGCTTCAATCCTAAACACATCTTCTAGTAAACTATTCTTCATTATCTCCTTTGGAGAACCAGAACTAGATAACATACCATCATCTATAACAAATATCTCATCAGAATATCTAGCAGCTTGATTCAAATCATGAAGAACCATAACAACTGTAAGCCCTAAACTCTTATTTAACTCTTTTACAAGTTCCAATACTTCTATTTGAAAAGATATATCCAAAAAAGTAGTAGGTTCATCTAACAAAAGTATCTTTGGTTTTTGAGCAAGAGACATAGCAATCCAAGCCCTCTGTCTTTCACCACCAGAAAGAGTAGCCACAAATCTCTTTCTCAAACTTTCAAGTCCAGTCTTTTCAATAGCCCAGTCAACTATATTTAAATCTTCTTTCATTAGTTTTTTTCTAAATCCCAAATGAGGATATCTTCCATAAGAAACCAACTCTTCTACAGTTACATCAGAAGATACATTTTTTACTTGAGGAAGAATAGCTAATTTTTGTGCAACCACTTTAGTATTAACTTTGTAAATATTATCCCCATCCAAATAAACCTTTCCATTTATGGGCTTCAAACATCTAGATATAGACTTAAGAAGTGTAGACTTTCCAGAACCATTTGGTCCAATAATAGTCACTACTTGACCATCCTCTATATTAAAACTTACACCTTTCACAACTTCTTTATCACCATAATTTACATATAAATCTTCAACCCTAATTCCCATGACAAACACCATCCTTTTTTCTAAGTAAATACAAGAAAAATGGTGCACCAAGTGCTGACATTATAATTCCTACAGGAATCTCCATAGGTGCAAATAACACCCTAGCCAAAGTATCACATAACATAACTACAGAAGAACCAAAAAAAACACATCCTGGAAACAAATATCTATAATCCGAACCAATAAAAATTCTCGTCATGTGAGGAACCACTAGTCCAACAAAACCTAAAAGGCCTACCACACTCACTGCACTTCCTGCAAGTAAAGATGAAAGAATAATAAACATAAACCTAGTCCTCTCAACATTAAGTCCAAGGCCAGTAGCAACTTCATCACCTAACATCAAAATATTTAATTTGCTTGGCAAAAACATTACCAATACAATTCCAACTGCAGCATATGGGAACAGCATCCTTACCTGATCCCAAGTAGTTGCAGAAAGCCCTCCTACCATAAACCCAATAACTCCCGCTACCCTATCTGGAAAAAATGTCATAAGAGCATTGATTCCAGCATTCAAAATAGAAGATACAGCCACCCCAGCTAATATAAGCCTAGTTGGACGAACTCCACCTTTCCAAGCTAAAAAATAAATACACAATGTAGCTAAAAACGAACCTAAAAAAGCGCCTGCAGGAACAAGATAATAAAGCTCAGGAAAAACTATTAAAATTACTAATGCCATAAGTCCTCCACCTGAAGACACTCCAATAATATTTGGCCCAGCTAATGGATTTCTCATAACCCCTTGAAGTATAGCCCCTGCTAAAGAAAGACATATCCCAACAAGACCTGCTACTATAGTTCTAGGAAGCCTTACATTCCATATAACTTGGTGATTAACCGTATCCTTTTCAAGAAAAATTGCATCCACTATCTCCTTAGGAGCTATCTTTACAGCCCCATTTCCTAAACTAACAAAAAAACTTACTATACATAAAACAACTAACAACATCAATACAACTCTTTTATTCATTAAAATGTCTCCTTATCTGGCAGAATTAATTAAATCACATCTTTCAAATGAGAAACAAATATTTCTTGTACATCTTCATTTTCCCCTAGACCATTAAGACAAGTTTCCACCTCAAATCCTTCACTTAAAAGAATATTCTTCCAAGAGTCATCCTCGTCTCCTGCCATATCATTAGTTGCATGATCCCCAGCAACAAGCATAAATGGTTTCAAAATAACCTTTTTTATATTCTTTTCTTTCAAAATAGGAACTATATCCATAATAGTTTTGCTGCCTTCCACTGTAGCAATGTAAGTATTTTTAATATTTTTTTCTCTCAACTTATCTTCAAGAATAGAATAAGACTCATCACTTACATGATCAGTTCCATGACCCATAAATACTACTGCTTCATCATCCCTAACTTTCCCTATATCAAGTGCTTCCACAACTCTTTCATAGTCCCTTTCATCAGACAATAGTGGTTTCCCAACCTTAGTATTTATACTGCTGCTCTCCTTAAAATCACTAATCTGTTTTAGCATCTTCTCATATTCATGGCCAGGTATTATATGAAGAGATTGTACATATATTTCATCAAATCCATCTTCCTTCATTTTAGTCAAAGCTTCAGCTACATTATCAACAAAAAGCTTGTCTCTTTTTTTAAGAATATTTATAACTATCTGAGACGTAAAAGCTCTCCTCACATCACAGTCTTCAAATTCATCTTTAATCCTACTCTCTACACCCTCAATACAAAGTTTTCTAGTACGCTCATACGTAGTTCCAAAACTAACAATAAGAATTCCCTTTTTCATCTTATCCCTCCATCGTTTGATTTCAAAAACCAAAAAAACCCTAGCCTTCAGGCTAGGGTCATTTTTGACACAAATACACAAAAAATAAGTAACAACTTCCCTCCGAAGGTTTACTAAAAAAGTCATAGGCAGGTCTCCTGACTTGTGTTTCATCCTACTCTCAACGCCTTCCCAGTTAAACCAGTGGCAATAAATTGATTTCGTCACACTTACAGTAGCGGGGGCTGTATCGGATTTTAACCGATTTCCCTTTTAATCATATGAACCCATTCTTTTTCATTATTCGATTTTATCCACTTATATATTATCATATAAGATTTTTTTGTTCAATTATTTTATGTTGTTTTTAACAATGGTGGAAAACCTTCATTTAATTCCCTATATATCAAATAAATATTTTATTTCCTCTTCACTTAATTTTGATACTAATGTTTCTCCCTCTGTTATTACCTTATCTATCATTTCTTTTTTTGATTCTTGAAGTTTAAATATCTTTTCTTCAATAGTTCCTTTGGTTATAAGTTTGATCACTTGAACAGTATTTTTTTGACCAATCCTATAAGCTCTGTCTGTCGCTTGATCTTCAACAGCTGGATTCCACCAAGGGTCAAAATGAATAACCATATCTGCTCCTGTTAAATTAAGACCAGTACCTCCAGCTTTTAGGGAAATCAAAAATACATCTCCCTTTCCTCCATTGAAATCTTTAACAAGCTTACCTCTTTCTTTAACATCAGTGGAGCCATCTAAGTACATATATTCAATATGATTTTTTGCCAATACATCTTTTATAAGGTGTAACATACTAGTAAATTGAGAAAATAACAATATCCTATGCCCACTTTCAATAGCATCAACTAATACCTCCTCCAGAGAATCAAGTTTCCCACTACCAGCACTATAATTTTCAATAAACATTCCTGGATGGCAACAAATTTGTCTTAATCTTGTAAGACCCGCTAGTATCTTTATTTGACTTCTATTAAAACCACTAACATTTATTTCTTCTTCAATTTCTCCTTTTATAGCTTGTAAATAAGCCAAGTATATTTTTCTTTGCTCTACTGTCATATCCACCACGATTTGTTGCTCTATCTTATCTGGAAGCTCTTTTAGTACATCTTTTTTAAGCCTTCGCAAAATAAATGGCCTTATATGATTGTTCAAATCCCTAAGAACACTTATATCTTTATCTCTTACAATAGGCTTTTCATATTTTTCAATAAATTTCCCATGTGAAAGTAAATATCCAGGCATAAGATAATCAAATATAGACCAAAGTTCTATAAGAGAATTCTCCATTGGTGTTCCTGTTAAAGCAAAATAATTCTTTGCCTTTATTCTCTTTACTGTTCTGGCATTTAATGATTTTGGATTCTTAATATGTTGAGCCTCGTCTAATATAACATATCTAAAAGAAAAATCCTTGTAAAATTCTAAGTCTTTTCTCATAAGTGGATAGGAAGTAACAACAACATCGTAATTTCCCATATCCTCAACCAATTGAGTTCTTTCACTTTTGCTACCTGACACTACTAATACTTTAAGTTTTGGTGCGAATTTTTCTATTTCAGCTTCCCAATTATATATTACTGAACTAGGTGCTACAACCAATGAAGGACTTGAGTCGTTTTCTTCAACTTCAGATAATAAAAATGTAATAACTTCTAGTGTCTTTCCTAATCCCATATCATCAGCTAAAATTCCACCAAATCCATACTTAGATAATACCTTTAACCACTTAAAACCAAATCTTTGATAATCTCTAAGAACTCCCTCTAACCCTACTGGAATTTTAAAATCTATATCTTCAGGTTCATTTATATCGTTTATTAATCTCTTAAAACTTAAATTCTTTTTAATAAAATTAATCTGTCTATCCTTTAAATAGTTATCTAAATAAGCTGCTCTAAACTTAGGTATTGAAACACTTCCAGTAACTAATTCATCATTACTTACATTTAGATAATCTAAAATCTCCCCCATATACCCTAATTCACTGTTATCAAGAGGTAAAAATGATCCATCTTTTAATCTAAAATATCGTTTCTTTTCTTTTATCGCATTAAATATATCTCCTAACTCATTCATATTTATATCATCTGTTTCAAAATTAAAATCCAGCATATCAGTTTCTTCATTAAGCTGAATTCCTCCACTAATATATGAGGACTTTCTAAATGTCATATCCTTAAAACTTTCCGAATAATAAATATGGCATAGACTCTGTAGTTCAGGTATAGTTTCAAAGACAAAATCATATATTTTTTCTTCCTCATCCATATAAATTTCACCATCTATAACTTTAAAAGCACTTTCCTCTAATTCTTTAAGAATTGCTCTCTCCTTTTTCACATCCCTAAGAAGTATTTTATCCTTTCTAGTTAAATTGCTACCATCAGAACTAAAGGGATTAAGATTTATATCATCATATATGAAACTAACCTTTCCAGTAATCATATTACCTTTTCTATCTAAGTATATTTCACCTGTAAATTCAGGACTAAATATTGCTTCATTAACAGAATCAGACAACTTCAATTCTGCTATATCTTTAACCTTTGGAAGCACTTCTGAAATAAAAGATTCTCTATGCTTTAAAGGTATTTTCAATACTCCTCCATTATTTTTTATTACTTCATTATATAGTGGTATGATTTTTCCCCTTTGTCCATCAGAAATCTTATAAATCATTCCATTATTAAAAAAATACATTCCATTTGAAATTATAGGAACCATTTGTAATTCATAATCTATTTTTAATAATAAATCATTAACATCTTCACTAATATTTATAGATAATGGCAAATCTTTTTCAATTATCTCTACATTATTATAAGTTTCACCATTAATAGTCGCATTAAAACTTCTACCCTTAATAAGTTCAAAAAACTTTTGAAGGCTCTCTGATGTGAGTAGAATCCTCTTATCTTTAAATATACTTTCTCCATAATTATAATATCCACTATAATTTGCCTGATAGTTTTCATATAGCAACTTCAAAAAGCTGATAATTTCCCTATCTTCTTCTTTAAAAATATGTATACGTGGATTAAAAGTGAAATGTTTCCCAAATACAATCTCTTCCCCATCTTCTAAGCTTTCAAAAAACTTTCTAATGCTCTTCACTACATACAGCTTATCTTCACCCATTCTCAAATTCAAAAATGAAGATTTTGTCATTCCATCAAAGTTATTGTAATTGAACTCATAATTATATTCTATATTAACTGGAATTTTATCCTTTTCATCATCATAGCTAAAAAAATTAATCAAGTTTAAAACAGCTTTTTCATCTTTTCCTTGAAAAATAGTATTAAGAATTTGAGAATTTTTTAAATAGAAAAGAAATGCTATGACATGTTTACAGTCTCCTGAATATTTTTGAAAGGCTGGACAACTGCATTGTGTATGAATAAGATTTCCGTACTCATCAAATCCTGCTTCTACTTTATAATATTCAGATCCCTTAACCAATCCCAGTATATATCCTGTATTTTCATCTTGTATAGCACGAATTATTTTTCCATCACTATAATACTGTTCCCCTCTAAGAAAAGTTGCATAGTTACCTGCTCTTTGCAATAAAAACTCATCATTTATATTAAACATAATACACCTCAATAGTAACTTTCTTATGATTATTGTCAAATGTTACGAACATTATAATTATATCATAAAAAATGAGAAGAAAATTTAAATTGAATTGATGAATGAAAAGATTAAATATATAATTTTGGTTGATATACCATGTGGACTTAATGCTAAAAATGGAGAATTCTCGAACAAATACGTTAAAGAAAACAAAACCGTTATCTTTTTATCTTATACCTTCATATTTTGATTTCCAAAATTTATAGAAGTCTTCTTCCTTTCTAAAAAGCGGAATGTCTAAATTCTTGTGAAGCTTTACAAGCCAAGGTTCTTCAAGACCAGCCACTTTTAAAATAGACTCTCGTACAAAAACTTCAGTAACAGTTCCTTCACCTATCACCAGACCATTTTTTAACACATAAACATAATCACATATTTCATATATTAAATTCATGTCATGACTAGATATTGCAATAGTCTTTTCTCTACTGATATCCTCAATAATATTGACTATCTCCCTAGTCATAATAGGATCAAGTCCACTTGTAGGCTCATCAAATAACAGAGTACTGCTATCCATAACCAGTACTCCTGCTATAGCAATTCTCTTTTTTTGACCATAACTTAAAAAGTGAACAGGTTTGTCCTTTAAACTATAAGCTCCAACTCTTTTAAGAGTACTTACTACCCTATTAGATATTTCATCTTCATCATACCCTAGATTTCTAAGTGCAAAAGCCACATCATCACATACATTAGAGTAAAAAATCTGCTTATCTGGATCTTGAAATACAATATTTACTTGCTTCCTATACTCTCTCAGAAACTTTTTATTGTACTTAATAGGGTTCTCCTTGTAATAAACTGCTCCACTCTTAGGCTTTAATATCCCTATCATATTTAAAAATAAAGTAGATTTTCCAGAACCATTTGAACCTATAATTCCAACAACTTTTCCCTTACTTAAGTCAATATTCACATTCTCTAAAGCAATCGTACCATCTTCATATGCATATGTTAAATCTTTAGTTTTTAGCATCATATCACCCTATTTTAAATTCTCCATCATATAATTTTGTCTCCAATGAAATAACCATATCCTCATACTTTTGTAAAACCCTAATAAATAAACACTTAATAAGTAAACCCAATGATCTATAAGAATTTTTCATACCACAATAACCAAATTTCATATCCTCGATATTGTATATTTCCATCATCTCTTCAAGGAATATGAATATGGACCTATATATCAAAATAATCAGCTCTACCACAGTCTCTGGAACCCTTAACTTTTTAAACACTACAATCAACTGATTTATAGGAATAGTAAGTGCAATAAAAAATGTAGAAGAAATACTAGCAAATACCCTTACAATAATAATCATAACCTCATTTAATGACTCACTTTTTATTCCTATAAAGCTTTTTCCTATTTTAATTGACCAAATAAAAACATCTGAACTGGATTTGCTAATCAATATAGTCAATATACTTATTAGTAAAAATACGCTTGGAATCAAATACAGTTTCAAATAATTTTTAATAGGTATTTTAGCAACTACTGTTGTCAGCAAAAACATAATTGAAAAAATAATAATATTAAAATAAAAATTATTAAGTCCTACAGCAAGAATAAGAACTCCTATGGCAAATAAAAACTTTGCCATAGGGTTTACATCTACTATTTTATTTGTATAAGCATATTTATCTATTATCAGCAACTTTTTTCTTCCCCTTCATCATTCCCAATATATAGCCAATAGCCCCAGCTCCAATTGCAACTTGAAGAGAAAACAACAAACTTTCAATCTCACCACTTGGTGGTTCCCAAAGACTTTCAAACCATGGTTCATAGTCAGGATCTATTTCCGCAATAACATCTTCAGCTTGATCATCAGCACCACCAAACTCTGATCCGCCCATGAATATAAGAGGCACTATAACAATAACTACAGCAATTAATATTAACCATAAATTTTTCTTACTTGATGATTTCACTTCCAAGCACCCCTTCCCTATCATATTCAATAAGCAAATTGTACACAATAGCTGTCAATATTCCCTCTACAATAGCTAGTGGAATTTGTGTCACTGCAAATACACTTAAAAATTTGCCCATAGATCCCATAAAACCCGCAACCGAATCAGGAAATGCCAATGAAAGTTGAATTGATGTAATTACATAAGTAGCTAAATCCCCCAATGCTGCAGATAAAAATACTGCAAAAGAAGTATTTGCATTTCTCTTTTTTAAGAATTTAAACAATCCATAAGAAACCAATGGACCTACAACTGCCATTGAAAAAGTATTTGCCCCTAATGTAGTTAATCCACCATGTGCAAGTAATAGTGCTTGAAATAATAGAACGATAATTCCGACAACAGTCATGGTAGTTGGCCCAAATAAAATTGCTCCTAAGCCCACTCCAGTAGGATGAGAACAGCTTCCTGTAACCGAAGGAATCTTTAATGCAGATAATACAAATACAAAACCTCCTGCCAATCCTAATAATGCCTTTTTGTTGATATCAGATTTAAAAATACTATTAACTCTTTTAATACCAACAACTAAAAATGGTAAAATAACTATAGCCCAGAATATTGCCCATTTGGCAGGTAAAAATCCTTCCATGATGTGCATTGCATTTGACACACTTGGTACCATTAACAAAAGAAAAAATACACTAAGTAATAAGCTTCTTTTGTTCTTCATTTATATCACACCCTTTCTAATATATAAAAAGCCCTAGCCTTCTGGCTAGGGTCTTTTTGACATAATTACACATTAAAAATAAGTAACCGCTTCCCACCGAAGGTTTACTAAAAAGCAATAGGCAGGTCTCCTGACTTGTGTTTCATCCTACTCTCAACGCCTTCCCAGTTAAACCAGTGGCAAATAAGTTGATTTCGTCACACTTACAGTAGCGGGGGCTGTATCGGATTTTAACCGATTTCCATTTTAATCAAATGAACCTCATACTTTTCATTATTCGATTTTATCCATTTATATATTATCATATAAGATTTTTTTGTTCAATTATTTTTTGTGTTTTTTTTGACAATAGTGGAAAAGTGGCAAAAACCTTTTTAATATAATTTATTCAAGATATTTTTAATCCTTATAGGTGGACTAGTAACCGCATTCTTCGCAATTATTGCAATCATAGTCACAATCATTTCAATTCCTTATAGGTAGTCTAGTAACCGCAATGGATATTCGGACAGAACAAAGACGAAAAGAGTTTCAATTCCTTATAGGTAGTCTAGTAACCACAGTGGTAGTGGGTATGTGAAAGCACAGTTTGTGTTTCAATTCCTTATAGGTAGTCTAGTAACCATATTGCAGAAGCAGTAGGGATAGAACCTGATACTAGTTTCAATTCCTTATAGGTAGTCTAGTAACCAAGAAAAAAGTGTTGACAATCTTGGCAAAGTTCAATAGTTTCAATTCCTTATAGGTAGTCTAGTAACTAGAATACTGGTCCATCATTTGTTGCAATTCTGCGTAGTTTCAATTCCTTATAGGTAGTCTAGTAACTATAGATGTCAATAGTTATTTTTATATTTGTTGTTGTTTCAATTCCTTATAGGTAGTCTAGTAACTTTGTAAAAAGAATGTATGACAAATTCCAAATTAAAAGTTTCAATTCCTTATAGGTAGTCTAGTAACTGAGTGGTTATTCTGAAAAGTTATTAAGAGAATGTAGTTTCAATTCCTTATAGGTAGTCTAGTAACTTTCCTAGGCTTACATCTGATGGTGACGCACAGAGAGGTTTCAATTCCTTATAGGTAGTCTAGTAACTTTGCTGGTGATGGATTAGTTTTATGCCATACACAGTTTCAATTCCTTATAGGTAGTCTAGTAACGAAGAATTTGAAGGATATAGAAAGAAGTTTTATCCATGTTTCAATTCCTTATAGGTAGTCTAGTAACAACAATAGTATTTTTTAGAAATGAAAAGAAAATCAAGTTTCAATTCCTTATAGGTAGTCTAGTAACAAGATTTACATCAATTCACCGATGATGAAATACTGTGTTTCAATTCCTTATAGGTAGTCTAGTAACCAATATCTTCTACCATTTTTAAGAATAGGATCTGGATTGTTTCAATTCCTTATAGGTAGTCTAGTAACTCATCTAACACCTTGATGTTACTATATTTCCATAATTATGTCAAATTATAAAAAGGCTTCTAAATATCACAAACTTATAATATAATTTCATCAAATCCTGTTACTATCAATGTTTCACAAAAAAATAAAATGTCGTCGATCTCCAGTGGTTTTTACACTACTTCTGGTCGACGACATTTTATTTTCATATTGTATCCAAAATATATTGCTATTGTAACTATCTTTTATTTTTTATAATTAGTTTACTAAAATCCAAAACTATCATATCTAAATAAAAGCAGAACAAGCAGGAATACTTTCATTTAATTTATTAATGCCTTCTCTTTCTAATAGTTTTTTAATATCCTCATAGTTACTCATAGCTTGATTTATATCATTACTAAAAGAATAGTTATTGTCATTATAGAAAGAAGCATGAGCTATTCTATTTCTTATATCGTTAACCGGAAAATATTTATCTGCTAAATTCTTCAAATCCTTAATTTTTCTTTGGTATCTTCTGTTAGATAAAATTTTTTTCTTTACCTTCTCCCTATTATCAAAATCTGTTATATCCAATTCATATACTTCACAAAGTTTTGTGAGAACTGATTCAACTAGACATATATACCCATGACCATATTTTTTGTTTTCAAAATACCATCTACTCAATTCTAACTGGAATTCCGATGCATATTCTATGTCTTTAAATCTAGAAGTAAAATCTTTTATTAATGGAAGTACATATGTTATAGCATTTTTATATTCAGAATCAATCAGCTTATTTAATGCTTGTATTTGTTTTTGCAAATCAACTAAATAATTAATATTTACTAAATCAGATATATTTTTTATCTTTTTTTGCATTTCTTCCATATTTTTTGATGTAGATTTATCCTTCTCTAATAATTCACTAATTATATATCCATTTCCATAATTAACAAAATCATGGGTTCCTCTAATCCATTGGGATATTTCAAACAATGGCTTTAAATCTACAATAGGTGCATAGCTAACTTCCCATTTTGCTTCAAGCATTCCATAATAAAGTCCTTTTAACATTATCTTTTTATGAGCTAATATTTGCATGAATTCCATCATCAAGTACATAAATAATGGTATTGATCTAAAAGAATGGGTTATATCCAAATAGATTTCATCTCCATCATTTAATATCTCAGTTAATTTCATAAATGTACTAAAATTTTTCCATAATTCTTCTTCATTTAAGCCATAATCTATAATTAAAGGCAAAGATCCTCCTGTTGCTTTTGAATTGATAGCTTTCAAGTATTCATCTACAGAAAACATTATTGTAGCTAAATCTTCTTTATTCACAAGCTTTTTATTATATCCCGAACTATTGGATAATTCTGCAATTTTTAACCAATAATTATCGTCTATATCCTTATCTGCATTCTTTGCAAAATATCTATATATCTCTTCCCACATTGATTTTGCTGTACCAATAAATATTATTTTATCTACTTTTAAATATTCTGCTAAAGCTGCAGAAACAAACGGTGTTTCATAAATCCTGTCATTGTCATCAAATTTGTACTTAGCAGTTTGATATTCTCTGTCTGAAACCATTTTTCCAGTTCCAATAGGAGATATTAGTACTTTCGCCATAAAATATCCTCCTTTATATTCTTATTGTAACTCTATCTTAACCCATCCTAATACTTGTTTGTATTGTCCATTATCTATTGTCATTGCTCTAGTTTTTGGGAAAAAATTTTTATCTCTTTTTAGTTTTTTTCTAGAATTTCCATCAGTAATTATCTTATCCCGTTTATCTTTGTCCAAGGCTAATAAGATAGAATTCTCATAAAATGTCTTTCCTCCTCCTAACCTAAGAAGAGCCCCTAATTTATTTTCTTTTAATTCGATAATTTCTTTGTTCAATTCTTGATAAAAAGTAATTATAGGTTTAGTTTGTGATACTATATTTTCTTCTAAAGCTTTAATTTCTCTCACTATATTTTCTATATAAAATTCATTTATAATTACTAACAAATCCTGAATATTATTCCTATTTAAATATCCAAACTTAGATTCGAATTTTCCTTTTAAATTAATTGAAATATTAAAAGATGTATAAGGTTTTATAGCTTCTACTACAACTGGTACATCTAAACTTTTCTTCTTTAAATTATATCTTCCAGCCTTTAGTACTTCACATTCTGTATTGGCTATTGTATTTGTATCAGAAACTGAAAGATATTTAAATACATCATTTACAAAACTTCCAAACACCTCTTGCCCAATATAGGGAGATCTCCCTACTGGGTTAATATTTTCTTCTTTTATATGATGATAAAGTAAGCAAGTCCTTATAGCGCCTTTTAAAGAACTACCAGGTATATAAGATCTACCAGAACTATTAATCGTTCTATTTATAGTTTGAGTTATCTTTCCATTAGTATCTAATGAATAAGAGATAAAGTTATCCATTTTCAATCCATATTTTTGGAAAAAGTCTTCAAGGTTATGCCTATCTTGTAAATTAGAAGAGGCTTGAACTTGAATTGTATCTATATAATCATCCATTACTTCATCCATATCTTCTCTATCTTTAAAAAATTGTATTAGTTTATTTTCATCAATAAAATAGACTTTTCCTTCTTTGTATATGTAATCAGAATAAGGAGAAATCTTTTCTTCGCATCCAATATAAACTGGTGAAAGTGTGGTCAATTTAAACTTATATAAATTACTCATTATTACCACCTCCGACACCTATACAAAAACTTTTTCCATTATAATATACTTTATGTGGTATTTGAACTTCTAATGGAGTTACATCTACCAATTGTCCAATTACTTTTTTAGATACAACAGCTCCTTCATCAATAGTTCTTATGCTTTTTTTCCTAAAAGGTTGTCCTCCTTTTGAATATACATAACCATTTGCCTTTCCAAGTTTATATCCTAATAGATACTCTAATTCTTCTTTCAAGGGTAGATAAGATGATACGTTAATAAATACATCTGCATTCATATTGTTCAAAAGATCTATGTCTATATATTGATTAGATTTGAAACTTCCCATTCCAACACTTCTTCTACCACCAACTCCTTCATCTACCATTAAATTTATAGCTGATTTAATTTCTGCTGATAATTCTCCTGAATACATAAAATACATAAATGGTTCGATTCTGTATTCTCCTATATATTGATATCTAAATAATTTTTCTTTTTGATAAAAAAATTGTTCAGATTCACTTGTCATCCTATTCACCTTAACATGAGGTTTTAAAAAATCATCAACAAAAGAAAGTTCTTCAAATTCCTCAATATCAATTGACAATACTTCTTCTTTTGTACAAGCTAAATCTTTTCCTATATTAACTAGTTCAAATAAATCAAAATCAAATATTTTTTCTTCAGTTGTCCAAAAATTTCCTATATTTTTTAATGCGTTTAATGATATCATTTTAATATTTTTTGCTTTTTTTCGTTTAACTACATATTCTTCTAATTTATCTTCATCTGTTTCTATCCTCTGAATCATAACCTCTGGTTTAGGTACAAAATATAATGTGTTTTTAATTTCGCCAGTATTTACATTATAAAAATCCAAACCTATAAACATAGATGAAATAGAAAAATTATCATCTTCAAATTGTTCTATTGCTCTAGTAGCTTCATGATCCCCATAAATCAAACTAATATTATTTATTAAAGCAGAAAACAAGGTGTTTGAAGAAAATATATCCTTTAAGTCCTTATCTGAACCCCTAACAGAAAATTTACTATTATTATCTATCTTAAACTTTACGCCTTTCATAGTTTATTCAACCCCTAAATGATTAATAAGCTTGCTTTTTATCTCCATATCCCTCACTAATTCAGATATATTAGATATATTTTCACTAAGTACAAACGGAATGTTATCTCCCTTGTAATCATGAATAGATTTTACTTTTACATCAAAATCAATAAATTTGATTCTCCCGTATCCTCTTGAACCACTACCACCAATGTAGTCATCCTCTAACATTACCATGGCAGATAATAATTGATAAAATCTATCAATATCCACTTGTTCAAAAACATTAAACACTATATTAAAATTAAATTTCGCACCTGCTGGTACTCGTTCAGTTTGTCTAGGATTACTTGCAGCAGACGTTTTCCTATCTATTACATTTTCCCATTTTCCTTCTGTATATAGTAATTCTAAATCTTTAAAAATTCCTTCTTTATTTTCCATCTGTTCTTTTGTTTCTTTATTTAAATGAGCGTCTCTAACTATTAATCTTGTAGGTCCTAAATCATCCTTTCTGTTATTGGCACCTACACCAAATATAGCACAAATATCACATTTTCCACATTCACATTGATATCCTCTTTCATGTAATTCATATAAGGATCTCATTTTTCCTTTAAGAGATGAACCTGGAATAAAAGGTACTCCTTCTGAAGTTTTTATAACACTATTATCAATACCTCCTATTACAGTATCCGTATTAGAGCCCCCTATGGATAATCCCGTTATGGTTTCTATTTTTCCATCTATAAATATCTTCCCTAATAATTTCATTAGTTTTCCCCCTCTCTAATTATTTGTCACCACCAACGTATTTTCTATAAGCCACAATTGCTTCTATAAACTGTTTGAAATTTTTTATTTCCTCTGGATTTTCTTCTACTTCCATACTTTTAACTATTTCATCTAGCATTTCCATAAACTCTTTTAATGTACTATTTTTTTCATTTCGTCCTGCGGTATATGCAAATTGAGGTCTTAACATCTTTAACTCCATTACATTTTCAGCTGCTAATATTCGAGAGTATATCTTACGTATCATAGAAGTTGTAACATCAGCATTCTTTAATATTAAAGCATATTCTTTTACATTATCACAAAACTCATCATATCCTTCTGCACGGCTTGGTGCTGTTAATGCATTGTCTATTAGATAATCTCTTAGCCCACCTATTTTCTTACAATTTACAGCATTGATTCTTCCTTTACCACTTTTTTGAACTTCAAACTCCATTATATCGCCAATATTTAAATCCTCTATAGTTACATCTCCAGAAAAAGAGCTTATATGAAAAAACAAGCCATTTGAACTACCATCATCAACAAAACCAAAACCTCTATCTTTCTTAACATCAATTATCTTTCCCCTCATATTAACCCTCCTTTGTATCCTTTGTTGACATTTCAGCTAATTTTGTAGCTACTGGTATTATCATTATATTTCTAATATTATTATTCTTATTTTTTTCCATTAAATTATGAAGCACAATTTCTCTATACTCTTGAATTATATCTTCTGCAAATTTACTGCCATATTTATCATCCATTTGTTTCACTTCTCTTAAATAATATGCAAGATTCCAAAATCTTAATGTGTCTACTTTTCCTGTATTAGAGTCATCTAATATTTTTCTAAACCCTAAAGTACTTTTGTATATTTTATAAAGCAATGATCTTCCTATATTTTGTTGGTTTCTCTCTTCAGCTTTTTCAATAGTTTCAACTAATAATTCTCTTACCTTCTCTATCTTATTGAATTCTTCCCAATTAAAAACTTCTCCTAATAAGGATACCTTATTTTTCTTTGCTAGTTCTTCATCTTTATATCTGAAATCTTTTGCTCTACTTAATGATGATTCTGTTATTTCAATAGATCTAATTACTGGATATCTCCTATCAAATATACCTATTCCAGCAGTAAATGTTATTTTTTCATTATGGCATACATATTCGCTAAATTTCGTTCTAAATTTGTCAGCAAAAACAAGAACTTTGTCCCAAGCTCCTATTAAAAATGTATCATCTCCACCTGAATAAACAACATATATTGATTTCTCCATACCCATATCTTTTATGAGCCCGTTAATATATCCTTCAAAATACAATGACATCATTCTACTAAATGTAGTTATCCTAGATACCGTTTTATTATCTTTTAATCCAAAACCAAATATAGAACCTAAGTTATCTACATCTAGCTTAAGTATTCCTATTAAGTTTTTATCTCCTTTAGATTTACTTGCCAATTCCTCAAAAGTAAGCCATTTGTCTCCTTCTTTAGGTAGGTAATATGTTCCAAACTTAAATCCTTCACAATTTTTGTCTAAAAAATTCGTATCATTTAATAAATAATATTGCCTTCCATCTAATATTATCTTCTGATGGAAATCTATATTGTATCCAAAACTTCTAAAGATTTCATTATAACTATCTGGTTTTTCAACTTCTACAATATTACATTTTCTAATAGATAAATAATTTGCATTTCTTAATTTATTAGTTAGTACTATATAACTATTGCAAAGACTACATATATCTAATTCATAATCTTCTACTACTATGCTTTTTTTACCTCTGTATTTATAGCTAATGCCACAAAGACTGCAATGATTGCCCTCTTTTGTTCCTTCATCAAAAGGGCCAAAAATAAGTTCATATTTATTATCTGTATCTATTTCATTCCATTTTAAATATTTTTGTTTATTAACTTTTTCAACTATATTTTGCCATTTATTGGGAAAGTTAATAAAATCCTTAGGTGATAAATCTATATAATCTATTGCAAAAAATAATTCTCCATCATGACTTTTCAAGAGTTTTAGCATTATTTCTTTTTTAATTTTATTCATATTGTATTCAGTAATTTTTGGTGCTAATATAAAAAAGCTACCTCCACCACTATAAAGAAGATTTGCATCTTTTAAATTCAGATTATCTATAATATATTTAACAACAACATCTGTAAGAATTGATAGATATACAGAATGTGATTTTAAACTTTTTGCTGCTCCTTTCGAACTAACCTTCATTAAAAAATCTTGTATACCAGATATATCGCCATTTATCAAAATGAATTGCTTACTACTATCTTCTTGAATATTATCTAGAACTTCCTCTGTTATCTCACCTGCTTTGTATTGATCATATAAGCATAAAGCAATGGCTGAGGCGTTTTTTGCATGTTCATACATTGATACATCATAGTTTTTGTCTATATCATGAGTAGGTATGCACCATAGATATTTTTCTAACAAAAAAAGTAATTGAGTATCACTTTTTACTTTTTTCAATTCTGTATAAAATTCATTGTATAGTTTTTCGTAATCTTTGGAAATAAGTTGATATGTTTGTTTTGATGTTTGCTTCACGGAAGGAAATATATTTTTAAAATCTAAAGATTTTATATCATAGACATATTCATCCTCTATTCCATTTTCATCTTCTTTAATCTTTGAAAATATCGGTCTTAATAGTTGGGGTTCCATAACTTCATCAAGTTTTTCTTCATATTGTTCTTCCTTACAAGATAAAATATCTGCAGCTGTAATTATTTTTTCGTAAGTTGTTTTAGGATTATGATGATTTATTATTAGATTTTCCATATACGATATATCATTTTTTAAAAAATGTAATTCTTTTGCTATATTATAAGAAACATTGCTATGACTTAAATTCATTTTGTCAATATTACTCATCTTGACAAATTCACCTACATCATGAAGCATAGCAGATAAATAAATTCTATCTCTCATAAATAAAAACCACCCCTTTCATATATTTTTAATATTCTCTAAATATCACATGAGATACTTTGTGAGTTATGCTTATAGTACTGTTTTCGGTTTCCTTTTCTATTGCTTCTCTTTTAGTAGTTGAATATACTGCTTTGTATCCTTTGTGTTTACAATACCTTACAATTTTATATGTTGCTCCAAAATCTCCTTGAACTAGAACAATATCGCCTTTATTGGCTGTATTTTTTATCCATTGTATAATTTCTTCTACATAAGGATTGATATCTTTTTTATCTGGTGGAATATTACTCCACACCTGTTGTAATTTTGATGGAAGACATTTGAAACTCACTACATTAAAATATTTCTTAGCAGATTGAATCTGCCTATTCGTTAACTTATGAGAAAAAACAAGCAACATTTTTTTCAAAAGATCAACTCCATATATACTTTATTATAATTTATTTCTTAAATCCAAGATTCTACATACACTCCATATTTTCCTTCTTTTTTTAGAAAATACACTAATAAAATAGTTTTAAACCTATCTAAAACACATCTTCATTAAAAAAATATTATATCAGATATCAAGATAGTAACCTTAAAACATCTACATCCTGATATCCGATATATTGGCTGATTTTGTATTCGTAAATCCTTATAGGTAGTCTAGTAACTCGACAGCATATCCTAACATGAAAGAAATTGACAAAGATTTCAATTCCTTATAGGTAGTCTAGTAACTATAATTTATGACAGATTCATAGATACTGAAAGATTGTTTCAATTCCTTATAGGTAGTCTAGTAGCCAAGACTGTAATAAAACAATTGCAGAATTGAGAAAAGGGTTTCAATTCCTTATAGGTAGTCTAGTAACAATTCATTTTCTTGATATTTGCATACTTTCATCATTAGTTTCAATTCCTTATAGGTAGTCTAGTAACTCCTGGCATTTCACCTGGTACTACTATCTTTGTTTCTTGTTTCAATTCCTTATAGGTAGTCTAGTAACAAGAAATGCAATTGCAAGAGGTGACCAAAAGTATATGTTTCAATTCCTTATAGGTAGTCTAGTAACAAACAGTTTCACTACTATATGTCATACTCCTTTTTAAGTTTCAATTCCTTATAGGTAGTCTAGTAACTTGCAAGATTTACATGATTTTATAGTATCTCGAAAGTTTCAATTCCTTATAGGTAGTCTAGTAACCTGCATTAGCTCTATTTTTTTGTTCTACATCCAATATTGGTTTCAATTCCTTATAGGTAGTCTAGTAACTTTATTAACTAAAGACTTGTCAAGGATAGGAAGACAGTTTCAATTCCTTATAGGTAGTCTAGTAACTAATCTAAATAAAATTCTAATCTAGCTTTATCAACAGTTTCAATTCCTTATAGGTAGTCTAGTAACCTAACATCAATTCCAATACTTCTTTTTCATCTTCGTTAGTTTCAATTCCTTATAGGTAGTCTAGTAACGAAATGAAAGAAGAATTAATTAAGGGATTATTTATACCGTTTCAATTCCTTATAGGTAGTCTAGTAACTGTTTTTAGAAAGTTTGATGTCAGATTCACTACTATCATGTTTCAATTCCTTATAGGTAGTCTAGTAACTCTTCTCCAAGGGGTAGGACCATCAAAACTAAGTTTGTTTCAATTCCTTATAGGTAGTCTAGTAACAAAGAAAGCTTATGCTTTACTAACAATTCTTGAGCTTTGTTTCAATTCCTTATAGGTAGTCTAGTAACCAGGAATATTATCACCTTTGTTATTTATCAAAGATGCTAGTTTCAATTCCTTATAGGTAGTCTAGTAACAGAAAATGCAAACAGACAAAAAGAATATACAACAAAGTTTCAATTCCTTATAGGTAGTCTAGTAACTTATGGATTAAGAACACAAGACTTAGATTTATTTTAGTTTCAATTCCTTATAGGTAGTCTAGTAACCTCTTATTTATGTATCTATTATATATTATAGTCTATTAGTTTCAATTCCTTATAGGTAGTCTAGTAACGCTAGAACCAGACGAAAAACTCAAGATATAGTAGCATGTTTCAATTCCTTATAGGTAGTCTAGTAACTATAAAGGAGTAAAAACCTTTGACACTCTAGACGATACAAGTTTCAATTCCTTATAGGTAGTCTAGTAACTAATTATCTAATGTTTATATTATTATATTTTAGTGTTGTTTCAATTCCTTATAGGTAGTCTAGTAACTTAGAAAATTTATATAAACAGGCAGATGAAATTATGAAGTTTCAATTCCTTATAGGTAGTCTAGTAACACAACAACCTAAACAATTTTTACAAGATGGCGAAACATGTTTCAATTCCTTATAGGTAGTCTAGTAACCAAGAAATGAAGTTTATGAAGCTTTGAAAGAAAGGGCGTTTCAATTCCTTATAGGTAGTCTAGTAACTGTAATTTCATTCCTTTTTTAAGCATTCCAGTATCAGTTTCAATTCCTTATAGGTAGTCTAGTAACCTAGCAATAGGTTGTTTATTACTATCTACCATGCCTAGTTTCAATTCCTTATAGGTAGTCTAGTAACTAAGAATATTAAATTCTTTGCTACTATTATCTATAGGTTTCAATTCCTTATAGGTAGTCTAGTAACGGTAGTTCACTTACAATCGAACCTTTTATACGATGGTAGTTTCAATTCCTTATAGGTAGTCTAGTAACTATGGAATCTTATCCTCTTGCACTCGTTTTTCCAAGTTTCAATTCCTTATAGGTAGTCTAGTAACCAGGATATGCAACTGATCCAAATTACCCACAAAAATGTTTCAATTCCTTATAGGTAGTCTAGTAACCCAAATCAACTAAATAAATTTCTCCCCTTCTTATATGTTTCAATTCCTTATAGGTAGTCTAGTAACGTTAATTAATGCACACAACAAGTATTTTATGCGAAGGTTTCAATTCCTTATAGGTAGTCTAGTAACAGGTTTAGGGTATTCCTTCTCAAAATACCCTATAAGTTTCAATTCCTTATAGGTAGTCTAGTAACTGGGTATATGATGGAAAGTTTGTATGGGTGGTTCAATGTTTCAATTCCTTATAGGTAGTCTAGTAACAATTCAGGCACAATGTGCCCACAAGGTGAAACTAGGGAGTTTCAATTCCTTATAGGTAGTCTAGTAACTTCTGTAAGTTTTTGTGTAGCTTGTCCAGTTAGATTGTTTCAATTCCTTATAGGTAGTCTAGTAACCAGTTTTTTAAGGAAAAAGATCTAACTACGCAAGTAAGTTTCAATTCCTTATAGGTAGTCTAGTAACCAAAAGAATTTATTAAAAGGGGGCTAGAACTAGCAAAGTTTCAATTCCTTATAGGTAGTCTAGTAACCTCTGATTTTGTTGGACCAAGTCCCCATTTGCCATTCTTGTTTCAATTCCTTATAGGTAGTCTAGTAACTATTATTCCATGTTCTTTTATACTTGCTACCATATCGTTGTTTCAATTCCTTATAGGTAGTCTAGTAACGCAACTAGTAGACAGTTTGTAGGAGCGAAAGCTACTGTTTCAATTCCTTATAGGTAGTCTAGTAACTGTACGGCTTACTTTTACGAATCTAAAACAGACAAGTTTCAATTCCTTATAGGTAGTCTAGTAACATCTATATGAAAACGTGGGAAATTCGCGGCATGGTGGAGTTTCAATTCCTTATAGGTAGTCTAGTAACGATTCCATAATCACAACAAACTCATAAAATGGTATAAAAGTTTCAATTCCTTATAGGTAGTCTAGTAACCCATCTAACACCTTGATGTTACTATATTTCCATAATTATGTCAAATTATAAAAAAGCTTCTAAATATCACAAACTTTTAATATAATTTCATCAAATCCTGTTACTATCAATATTTCACAGAAAAATAAAATGTCGTCGATCCCCAGTGGTTTTTGCACTACTGATGGTCGACGACATTTTTATTGCTTGTTTCTATAAAAAATTATTTTCTCCACCTTTTTTTATACCCATTATTTCAACAGAAGAATATCTAGTTGTTCTAAATTGATATATTATAACTGAATCTTCTTCAAAATTAATTATTCTGTTTAATTCTATTTTTAGTTTTTCTAAATTCGCAACAGATATTTCACCTTCAAAAACAGAATTTTGTACCCAATATAGATACTTTCTACAAGTTTTTAAAACTTTTGCAACTCTTTTTTCGCCAATGTCATACACAAGTATTACAAACATTATATCACCTTACCATCTTGAAACATATGGTTCATACTCAGCTTCACCCATAAGATGCTTTTGTATTTTATATAGTTCTAACCTTATTAGCCTATTATAAGACACATTTCTTCCTAAGCTTCTATGCTTAATAGTCGTTTTCAACTTTCTATCATACTCCTCTATAAAAACTTTTCGTCCACTTTCATTCAATAGAATTCCACCTAGATCTTTTTCAAAATTCGTAACATTTATCATTTTCTTAGCTATTATACTAAAAATAATTCTATCAATTATTATTGGTTTAAAAATTTCTGATACATCTAAATTCAATGTAAATCTTCTAAAATTCGTTGTATGAAGATATCCAATTCTTGGATCTAAGTGGGTTTTATATATTTCTGAAAGTACTGTAACATACATAATCGAATTTCCAAAACTTATAAGAGAATTAAGTTCATTTTTTGGTGGCCTCCTTGTTCTTTCTTCAAATATAAAATCCTTATTATCTATTATGACATCAAAACTTCTATAATAAATCTCTCTTATGTTTCCCTCAATCCCCATAAGTTCAGACGTTGTATTACATTCCTCTATACTTTCAGATAATGACAATATATGATTCTCTATATGTTCCAAATCCTTACCTCTATTTTTATAATATCTGATTATATTTAACATATTTTTACTACTTCCTTGAACAAACTTTTTAGCTAGTTGTAATCTTCTTCCCTCATCTAAATAATGTTCTGCTTGTTTTAGTATCATATATCCAGAATTTAAATGTTCCCTTGGATAAAAAGTACCTACATAGTAACCATAATAATTAAAAAAATGAATAAGTATTTCCTTTTGCGACACATACTCAAGAAACTTCTTACTTACACTAACTTCTCCAAAAACATATATCTCTTTTATATCTTCTATAGGTAAATATTTTTTACCTGTTGGTGTTTCAAAATAAAAAGTATTATCTTTACGTCTTAATTCACCATCATTAAAAATATAAACATTTTTCTTCATATCCTCACTCCTTAAGCCCAGCAAAATTCATTATAACCACAGTTTTTACAAAAATTAATTTTATTTGGTTCTTCTGGATATGGAGCATAACATATTCTTAATATTTCGTTTTCTATTTTTTCTAATTCCTTAATTAATTCATCATCCAAAGTTATTTCAATTCTTTTTCTTTCTTTTGGAAACATAAGTACCCCTGTTCCTTCTAAACCATGTCGCTTTAACTCTAATAAATAATATGCTAATTGCATTTTAGCACTTTCTATATATTTAGAAGTCTTCTTAACTTCTCCAACCATCAAGTATCCATCCTTTTTACTTAATACATCTACTTTTACGTTTCCTATTGTTAATTCTTTTTTCTCTCTTGCATATGAATTTTCATGTATAAACCTTCCTAAATCTATATTTACATCATCTTGATCAGGTACTAAGCTGTGAGCCATAAGCCAAACTTCCCTTTTACAAACAAAATAATACCAAACCAAAGTTCCATTTACGTTTATATCATTCAATTAGAATCACCTCTAAAAAATCATACAATCATCATTATCTTCCCTTTTAAAACCTATTTTATCATCATAAAATTGATCTATCCCTTCTCTTGGTAAAAATATAATACCTCTTTCAGTAGCAAATCTTCTAAAATATTTATTTGGAATTGATAATGTATAATCCTTTATATGTTTTTGAATTTCTAAATATATTTCCCTTTTCTCATTGAAATTTTTTATTTTAGATAAATTTATATATTTTTCATACACTTCTTCAGCTATATCATCATAAATAAAAAACACATCAATATATCCTGGATTATTCTGAATTAGTGAAAATCTATTCAAAGAATATTCTCCTTCAGAAAAATCTAATGTTTCTATAGATTCTATAATATTTTTTGATTTTTGTTTTTTATTTTCTTTTATCATGTTAAAATAATCATTTACAAGCTTAAAATATTGATGTTCATAAATTTCTATATCCCCTTCAAGGAGCTTTCCTGAAATATCTATTAACGTATTACCATAAACATACTTTCCAAACTTTTTCCCATTTTCATCAACGATAGAATATATGTATACGTCTCCTACTTCGTTTTTATTATTTCTATTACATCGTCCTGCACATTGAATTATAGAATCTATTGGCCCAAGATCCCTTATTACCACATCAAAATCCAAGTCCACTCCAGCTTCAACTACTTGAGTAGAAACAAGAATAATATTATCATTCTCTTTTAGTCTTTCTTCTATTTCTAATATTCTTTCTTTTCTATGAATGGGTAGAATATTAGTTGATAAATAAAAGATTTGTCTATCTATTCCTTTTAAGTTTTTATAGACCTCTAAAGATTCTTTTATTGTATTACAAACTATCATGTAAGATTTTTCCTCTAAATTCTCAATGAATTCATCTATAAAATCATTTACAGTTACTTTTTCTATTTTAGGTATCAATCTAGTTCTATTAAAACATTTAAAATATTTTTCGCTGTCTTCTAATAATTCTACTGCATCCGTTAATATCAATGGTTTAGTAGCAGTCATAATAATTATTCTTACATCTAAATACTCACATGCTTTTCTTAAAATATAATCAACTAAATCAAAGTACTTAATATCTATAGCTTGAATTTCATCTAATATTATAATTGAACCTTTTATAGAGTTAAACTTTTTAAGCATTCTGTTTCTTGTACCAACTAATGTCTCTAAAAGCTGAACAAATGTAGTAACTATGACTCCGCTAGACCAATTTTCTATTAATAACTCTGCCTCTGTTTTAGTATAATCTCTATATTCACTTTCATATTCTACAGTTGATAAATTATGATGTTTAATAATATAACTACTATAGTTCCTTTCAAAATTATGAACACCTTTAAATATGTCAAATAATACATCAAAATTTTGTTCTATAATTGAAGTAAAAGGTAAGGAATATATAATCCTTCTATCCTCTCCAAGTAATTCTTTAAGTTTTAAAGCTGCAAAAAATCCCGTCATAGTTTTCCCTGTTCCAGTTGGAGCGATTATGGAAAATATATGGAATTTATCATAATTTTCTTCAATATTTTCTAATACTGTTTCATATATTTCTGTTCTTATTTTATCTATTGGTTTTGTAGGTTTTCCAAAGTTTTCTTCCCTAATAGTATTCAATGTTTTATAGTCTGTATACTTTGCTTCAGGAATAAAAATATTTGATGCACTTATTTTATCCGCAGAAATTAAAGCTGAATACAACATCTGATGAACAAAATAATTTTTTTCCGTTTTTAATCCTCTAATAGACAACAAATCTAATTTTTTAAGTTTTCCTAAAGTTTTTTCTATAACACGTTCCTCTAATACAAACTCTTCAAATTCCTTTAATATGCCTAAATCATTCATATCAGGCTTTATAAAATCAATATTTTTCTTCATATCTTCAATTTGTTCATAAGCTATATCTATTTTTTCTAGTACCTTTGCATCAAAACTCATTCTTGTTACTTTTTTGAACTTATTAGGAAGATTTGTTGAAAAACTTTCTAGATTGCCGTGATGGTGTAATACTGTATTATATATAATCAAGGGAAGGATATTTCCTTCCCCAAATTGTATTAACCCTAGGTAACTACTAAATACTGCAGATATAAAACCATGATTTGATAAGTTTGATTTTTTCTTGTCCCTTAGGTATTTCTGAAAATAAGAAGTGTACTTCCCTAAATCATGGCACAAAGCTATGATTTCATAAGCTTTTTTATATCCATTTGGTACCTGCCCTATGGAAATATCTCTTACTTCTGTTAAGTGTTTTATCAACTTTTTATCAGGATGAGAATAATATTTCATATAAATCACCTTCACTTTATAAAAAAACTATGTTTTCTCCATTAGAAAGTTTTATATAGTCTCCATTAATTTTAACTTCTAATGGTTTCCCTTCTTCTTCATAAATATAAGTTGTAACATCTTTTATAATCCTATTCTCTTTAAAATCCCTTGGCATTCTTTCTTTTATTAAGGAACCTTCAATTTTTTCTATATTGATTTCTTTAATTTTATCATTCTTAATAACCGTAGAAATTATCTCATACCTATTACTTTTAACCACTTCGTATTCTACTTGATCTATATAATTAATATAACAACCAAAAGGAGCGCTTCCAAAGCATAGTGGATATACAGGTCTATTCTTCAATATTCTCTCTATTATTTCACTCATTATTTTTTCCTCTTCGTGAACTGCGTAAATCCTATATCGTATGTTTTTATCTCCTGAGATAAGTTCAAAAGGAATTTGGGTATGTGATTTTGGAGAAATAAGCTCTCCAGATCCAGTAGCTTTTATATAATTAAGAGATTGCATTATTTTTTTAGTTTTTCCTACCTTTTTAACAGCCAAATGTAGATTATTAGAATTTAATATTTCATAATAACTATCTCTTTCATATCCCAGCAAAGCTCCAATCATACCCTCGATAGTCGTCCTAGGAGGTACTGAATAAGATAATGAAGAAGAATTAGTATAAAATTTTCTAAAATGAGCAAACTTGCCCCATAAATCAAAAATTACCATTTTCATAACAATCACCCTATTCTACCTGGTTTAATGGCAGGTTTTTAAAAGCCTCCTCGAAAGTAACCTTTTCATTGTTTAATATTAATTCTAAATTTTGATCTGCAAAATAATATATTTTGCTTATTTTTTCTTTGTTTTCTTCAAATAAATCAACTAATCCATCTAGTAATAAAGAACATTCATTAATATCCCTTATATTTGAAACATTTTCTTTTAATTCTATATAGTCTCGATAATCACCTAAAATGGTTTCGGTATCTTTATATTCCACCCTAATATACAATCTTGGATATTGCCCTATTTTACTCCTAGTCGCAAGATTGGGAATAGCATGTTTCATAGCTTCATCCAACAAAGTTAAATCTTCATCTTTTAAATTAGTTTTCTCAGCTCTCTTTCCACTAATTACTCCTGAAAAAGCAATTAGTGAATATTTAACTCTAAAATCTTTCCCCATTGTTCCTTGGGTAGCACTTTCACTGGTTGAAAAATGAGAGGTAATACTCGCTTCAAGAAGTTCAACTTTGTTTAAAGAATATCCCCAATTAAATTGAATAGGTCCTATAAATGTCTTATTGTCACCTTTAACTGTCATAGTTGCACCAAACATTCTTACATCAGTTAAATGTTCCAATATCCATTCATTTGATGAATCCTTCAAAGCTTTTATTCTTTTATCTGCTGTTACAGCCTTATCATCTACTCTTCTTACAAATATATCATGGCCCTTAAGCGTCAAGTAATCTCTAATATAACGTTTTAACCTTAAATCAGATACTAAATTCATTTCCCTTTCATAATCCATACGAGGTCTATTCTCTTCATCTGGATCTCCATTAGGATTAGTTAGTTTTGCATCATATAGATATAATATTTCATTATTTTTCACTGTCATCAGAAACATCCTCCTTTTTCTTTAACATTGGTATAGTAGTTGAATAAGAATATCCTGAAAGCACATAAAATAAACTTTCATCTTTATTCAATTTCCAATTTTCAATATTTTTATCCATTAATGTCTTCATATCAAAAAAGGTTACTTCATTATATTGTCTAATTTTTTCCTGATTTAATTTATTGAATACATCTTTTGTAAGTCTTATAATCTTTGGTTTATCTAATCCATTAAAATTAAGTTTATTAAGTATTGGTTTATTTCCTTCTTCCGTCTTCCTATATTGAACATTTCCTATTTCTCCTATTAAATATCCTAATAAAAACATTGCAGTCTCTTGTTCGTTGTATCCTATTTGTTCAATGTACTTTTTAATATTATCTTTTACCTTTAACTCCGACACATTCAAAGCTTTTCCCTCCTCTAAACATTCCATATACTCAAGAAACTTTATATACATATTAGCTCTTATTACATAAAACTCTAAAACTTCATTATTAGAATTTATATTATATGAACCTTTATTAAGTTTAATTATTTTTATACATTCAATTAAGTTTTTAATAAGATGTTTCTTATTTAATTTTTTACCTGTAAGTACAGCATCATAAGTTTCAAGTACATCTCTATACTGAGTAGCCTCTCCCTTTCTTACTCTTATAGGAGTCAAATAATAGATAGAAGTTAAAGTAATAGCACCTTTATAATTTTGGCCTAAAACACTAGTGAAGTCATCCCTTGCCTTACTTGAAGCAACTCTAACTTTTTCAAAGATAGAAGGGCTTACATCTTTTATAAGTCTTTGTATTTTTGTAGCTTGTTGACTACTCTTAAAAAACAGAAAATTTAATAAAAAGTAACTATCTTCATCCCTTAACTCTAAGGAGCCACTTATCTCATCTCTCAAACTACTAATCCCCTCATAAGATTTCACTGTATTAAAAGAATTAGTTATCTTATTAGTAGCAATATTTAATTCATTTTCATCAAGAGGCTCCCCATAAATAAATTGAGGAATTATATATATATCGAAAGCTGCAAGTCTTGTCCTAAGATTATTTAAAATATAGTTTTCTCCCACTAAAAATTTAAACATACAATCTGAGCACATTTGCATATTTTTAAAATAGTTATTTTTATTTATATCACTAGCAAATATTATTTGATTGGTAGTGTAATATTTAATCTTCATTTTAGTCATATTTGATGTTACGTCTTCAGTAGTACCACAAATACTACATACTCCAGCACTTTTCTTATCTCCATTTATCCTTTTAGATTCAATTACTACGTCTTGATATTCTTTTAAATTTGATATTGGCTCTCCATCAATTAATATAGTATACAAGCCTATGTCATTAGAATTTGTATCCTTTACATCTTTTAAATATCTTTCAAACTCTCCCTTTATTGCTTCCAAAAGCTTTTTACCTAACTTTTTTTCATCATTAACCTGTTCTTTTATTTCTTTAAAATATTCTTCCATAGGTATATCTATAATGCCGCATTTATTCAAATCTAAGGCATATCGATATTTAGGCTTTAATTCGTCTCCAAAATCTACATAAAAACTTTTAAACACTTCATTAATCTTTTCATTTAACTCTTCACCAAAATCCACATTTGACAAATTATAGAAAGTTTCTGTCAAATGATAATTACTAGATTTACTAGACACATACCATTGTGGAGAATTAGGCCCATCAGCCGAACCTACAAAAGAATATTTCTGAGCAGTATGCTCGTCCATTTCTTCATATGCATCAATCTCTAATTTATCTTCATCAAGTAAAAAATTAAACTTTAGAATGTTTAGTTGTTTATTTCTCCTAGTAGATTGTAAGTCTTCTATAAAATTTGATATTATATTATGTGATTTTAATAGTGCTTGCCCCATTTGAATTATTCCTTCAAGCATCTTTACACCTCCCCTCAATTTTATATTATTTTTATACAGCCAAATCCTTGACTGTTCTTACCACCTAATCCTGTATCTACTCCCATCTGAATAAGTGGTATTGGACCTTTCATGACAAATTTACCTGTATATCCTTTAATAATAAAACCCTTATACTTTACAACAGATAGCTTTGTATGTCCAATTGGTGTTAAAGTTACTTCTTCTTCCGAAGCATCTTTTAAATAAAAAGCTTTATATTTATTTTTAAGGTTCTGATTAATCAACTCCGAGAAATCGTTTTCTTGAGGATTGAAATAGTAAGTAAACTTCTTTCCATCCTTTCGATATAAAGTACTATAAACAACTATTGGAGATAGCGTTGCTATTTTTACTTCATTTTCAAGAACATTTTCTTTTACCACACTTATTTCCTTTACTTCTAATTCATTGTTAGCTAGTCTTACTGTCTTCCTAGACAAAAATCCATTACCAATAGAATTACTAAACTCATTAAATACAGAAGATATAGTCAATCTTACTGATCCATTAAATGTTATTTTACCTTGCCTTTTATCTAAAAAATAATCCCCCATTAACCTAGAAAAGGTAAACATTTTAAATATTCTTTTTTCATTCTGAAATCCTTCCTCATGTAGAAATGTGGCTAATTCTTCATTTAACACTTCATATATCATAGCTTGTACCAAATGATTATATTGAATAGGTAAAACTAGCTTTTTGCCATTGATTGGTGCAAATGTTATAGTTTCCTTTATCTTCCTCACCTCCCATTTTACTTTATAATAATATTAATATTTTTCTTAAAAGTTCCTTTAATATATGTATTTCTGTATCCTTTTCTATTATCGTTTTTTAGGATTTCATTTCATTTACACCTAATTACTTCTACAAATACTTAAATTATCCTTCTAAATATCTCATATAAATACAATATTATCTCTAATATATGCTTCTTCATTATTTTCTCTTATCAATATGCCACCCTAGTGTTGTTTTTTGAAAACTGTTATAGATAAGCCTAAAACTAACTATTCAAAATGGCTTCCTTAAATTAAGGAAGCCATAGGAAACTTATAAATTATTTATTTTCTTCAACTACTTGCTTATATGCTTTTGTATCTGTATATATTTCGTCTTTTAGTGGATTAATCTTATTTTTTCGAATCTTGTTAAACTGATATATTGCTAATACAGCATTAGCAATCAATGCTACCAAACTTACTATAAAAAACGCAGTTGGATTATGAGTTGTAGGTACAGGTGCTATTCTATCTGCAAATTGGGGAACCGTCATAACAAACATAATCCATAAAGCAAGTGTATGTGCACGGTGCTGTAGCCATGCTCCTCTTTTGATAAAGAAAGTTGGTATAGTACAAGAAAGTAACAAGGCTAATCCACAATAAAATGAATGATCAGCTATACAATTGTAAGTATAAGCAAAATTCCACAAATCATAAGCTATGATCCAAGGCCAAATCATATCAGGCCAAATCATATCTTTTGTTCTATCCTTAGAAGCAAAAATACCAAGCCAGCCACAGATAGTAATAATGTTAAGTAGTCCAGCTATACCATTCATAATATTCCATGGTCCTGACATTACCCAAAGATTGTTTATTTTTGTTCCAGTCCATGCTGCGTATGTGTAGCATTGAAAATCACGAAAAGATGCTTCAAGAATGTTAATTGCCAAAATAACAGCAGGTACAGTTAACGCCCACTTCTTTTTAGCAAATGATGGATTATAGCGAATAGCCATAAACCAAATACACCCTGCCAGAGCTGAATAGGTTTTTACCCAATTAAACCAATTGCCTGTACCATATTCATTTCCTGGTGCTGCAGTTGTTGGCCAAACAAAGATAGTTAGTATTATAGGAACAATTATAAAAAGTACTGTTCCTCCCCATTTTGTAGAACGACCAAATTCATTAAAAGCCATTAAAGAAATGAGAACAAAAAACCAAATCGCCCATCCAGCAAAACTCGTTGCTTGATACAAAATACCCATTAAATATACCCCCATTAAATAAAATTTGGCATAATCTAATATGCCATTTGTACACAAATCAATTATTTATAAATTTGTATTTTATTATTTTATATGCATATAATTTGTACTATATTATTTATTTTTTCTCAAACACTTACATTTCTTTTAGCTTTTTACTAATCAATAATGTTTTTACATAATTCTACTTGTTCCTTTTAAAAAAGCTTTTGTTTTTTTGATGTTCTTCTCTTATATAAATTTCAATATTAATCTTCATATTCCTTCATTTTTCGAAGACTTTTTTCCGATAAGAAGCCCTTTTATTCGACATTGATTTAATTCAAAATTTAACCAGTATCTAATATAGCAATTATATTTCCCCACACAAAAATAAAACGTACAATCATACTTTCATATAAATACAAAAAACGATAGTTGCATTTATAACTGCAACTATCGTTTAAAAGGAAACAATTATATTTATTAATATATTTCAAAACTCCTTTTCATGTCTTTTGAAAAATTCATAATACGTACGCACATTTTCTAACTCTGTCCATTCTTTCACATCAACTGGGTTTTCATCAAGATCATATATTTTAGCTCCATGCATAGCAAGTAAAAATGGTGAGTGGGTTGATATTATAAACTGACAGCCAAAAAAACGTACAGAATCCTCAATAAATTTCATTAATTCTATCTGACGTTTTGGAGAAAGACTATTTTCAGGCTCATCTAATAAATAAAGTCCATTTTCTTTGATTTTTTCTGTAAAATATAAGAATGCACTTTCACCATTAGAATATTCCCGTACATTATCCATCAAGTTATTTCTCACAAAACGTGACTGAGTTTTACTTCTAGCTGTATTTACTTTTTTAAGTTGCTCATAATCTCCTATAGACTTCATTTGAAATTTAGAATATTTCGCATCCAAATATTCTCCAAAAAGATCTTCCCGTTTTTGGTCAATACCTTCATTGAGGTTACGGATATTCAACATATAGTCAAATACATCATCACTGGCAATAATTCTGCTATTTTCAGGTATATCTGCCTCAATCTCCATTTCACACATATTCACATAGTTGGTATAGAAATTAGATTTATTATAAATACAATCACGATTGATTGCCATTTTTTCTGCTATCACATTTAATGCTGTTGATTTTCCTGAACCATTTCCTCCATATAAAATAGTTAATGGTTCAAAGTCAATTCTTTCAAAGCTATGTCTTGACAATATCTTAAATGGATAAAAAGAATCATAGCACTTTCTTTTTATACTCATGAAAAAATCAAATTCTTTATCTTCATTTGGAAATGTAAAAACGCTTAAATAAATCATTATAATATTTTGTGAATAATATATTGATTTTTCATTATTCTCAAACCATCATAACAAACAAAGTCCATTTTTACTATACTTTTTTCACACCTTTCCAAATTGACTTATCCTAGTAAATATAATATATTGTGTATGGGAGGGGATATTATGAAAAAAATGAGATTCAAATTTTTAATGTTTGTGATGATATTAACATTGTTAATCACGTGCATACCATTGTATGGATTTGCAGAAGGGGACAGTTTAAACAAGAATATCGAAAAAATAAAAACTCTATTTAAAATAGGGGATGAGTATGAACATTTCAATAAGCATCAGTACGACGACCACAATGGTAAAAATATTACAAATCTATCTTGGAGTGACCCAAACAATAATATTAATGTAGAAATTGATGAAGAGGAAAACATAATAGGTTATTGGAAAAGTGACTTTATTAGTGATAAAGATAAAAGAATTTATAAGTTCCCTAAAATAACCAAAGAACAAGGAGAAAAAATTGCTAAAGATTTTATAAGAAAATTATATCCTGATATATTAGATAAAATCAAATCAGATGAAAATGATAGTATATATCATAGAAATGATTTAAAAGCATATCATTATAGTTTTGTAAGGACAGAAAATGATATATTCTATAATGAAAACAATGTAAATATTAGTGTAGATACCCAAACTGGAGAAATAACTAGTTTTAATATAAGTTGGGAAAAAGATTTAAAATTTGCAGACAAAAAAGATATCATATCAAAAGATGAAGCAAAAAAAATATATAATGATAATATTGATTTAGAACTATTATATAGTACAAAAGAAACAGATAAAGACGAAAAATCATACTTAGCATATCGTATTATAGATACAGATAAGACAGTTGATGCTAATTCAAAGGATATACTAAGCACTTCATATACATCTGCATATCCTATATATGGAAATATATTTTATCCAGCCATGGAAAATATACCAATTGAAAAAGAAAACGAATTAATAAGCTCTAAAAAAATAATAAGCAGAAAAGAAGTCGGTGAAAAAATAATAGATACATTTAAACTAGGAAAAGGATATGAAGTTAATGGTTATAAATTAATGGGCATTAAAGATAAAGATATTTGTATATGGCAAGTAATGGTTATGAAGCATATAGAAAACCATGGAAGTGGTTCTGGGGCAACAATAAATGCTAAAACAGGAGAGATTATGAACTTTTCTGATCCTGGATTTTCGATGGAAAATGAAAAAGGGTCAAAATACAGTAAAGAAGAATTACTTAAAAAAGCAAATGAATTAATAAAAAATAGTAATCCTGAAAAGTATAAAGAAGTAGAATATATAGAGAATGAAAATGAAGATTTAATTTATAGGAACAATAATATATCAAGTTTTTCATTCGTAAGAAAAGCAAATGGTATAAAAGTTGAAAATGATGGTTTCAATATAACTTTAAGTAACGATACAGGCAATGTACAATCATATAATTATAACTGGAGTGATTTAGAGTTTGAATCTCTAGATAATATAATACAAAAGGATAAAGCTAAAGAAATATTATTAAAAGATAGAGAATTAGTTTTAGAATATCAAAAAGAAACAAATAAAAAAGAAACAAAAGATGTTAAGTTAGTATATGATTTTAAAGAGAAATATTCAACCGTAGATGCTAAAAAGGCTGAAATAATAGACAATACAAAAGAATTAATGGAAAAAGCAAAGGTAAAAGAATATCAAGATATAAAAAATAGTTTTGCTAAAAATCAAATACAAAAATTACAAGATTACATTATTTTATTCGAGGGAGAAGAGTTCAAACCTAAACAAGATATAACTCAAGAAGAGTTTTTCCAATTACTTTCACAAACCAAAGGTATATATTATTTTTATAACAATCAAGATTATATGTATAAAAGACTTATTGATGAAGGAATACTAAAAAAAGAAGAAAAAAATATAGAAGGAAAAGTTACTAGAGAAGAAGCTATAAAATATATAATTAAAGCTTTTGGGCAGGAACCATTAGAAAATTTAGGAGATATATATAATATAGAGTATGATGATGCAGATAAAATATCAACTAATTTAAAAGGACATATAGCAATTGCTAAAGGACTAGGACTTATAAGTGGAAAAGGAAACTTTAGACCAAAAGATAATTTAACGAGAGAAGAAGCGGCTATTCTAATATATAATATCTTAAATAGGAAATAGATAAAAATGCATTAGGACGGTTAGAAGACCGCTGTAAAAGTGGACTCCAACCGTCCTAATGCATTTATTCATTTGTTTCTAATTTCCAACCTATTGCATCCTTTCTTGCGTTAATGAAATTAGAATAAATACCATCTTGAATAATCAAATCATCATGTTTACCTTGTTGTTCAATTTTTCCCTTATTAAGTACTAAAATCTGATCAGCATTACGAACTGTTTTTAGTCGATGAGCAATCATAATAATAGTCTTGTTCTTTGTTAGTTCTTCTATAGCCATTTGCAATCTATCCTCATTCTCTGGATCAACATTAGCAGTTGCCTCATCAAATATTACAATTGGTGCATCCTTAAGCATTGCTCTTGCTATAGATATTCTCTGTTTTTCTCCACCTGAAAGGCTAGCTCCACCTTCACCAATAATGGTATTATATCCATCTGGTAAACTCATAATAAATTCATGACAGCATGCCTTCTTGGCAGCTTCTACCACCTCTTCATGGGTAGCATTATGTTTTCCAAATCTTATATTATTTTCAATAGTATCTTGGAATAAATAAACATTCTGAAATACCATACTTATCTGATTCATTAAAGATTCTAACGTATATTCTTTAATATCCTTTTCTCCAATACTAATGCTACCACTATCCACATCCCAAAATCTCGCTATAAGGTTACACATAGTTGTTTTACCAGAACCACTAGGTCCAATGATGGCCGTCATAGATTTTTCAGGTATTTTTACAGAAATGTTGTTAAGTATTTTATTTTTGTCATAAGAAAAACTAACATTTTTAAACTCTATATTATGGTTTTTGGGGCTAATTTCCTTTCCATTCCCATCCATCTGAGGAATACTATCTGCTTCATTTGCATGATCAATAGAACTGCTTACTACACGAAGTACCGCCATAGAACTTCCTGCTGATTCAATTTGAGCAAATACTATGAAAGAAATAATTATTGACATTAAACAATTAGTTAATTCCATAGTACCATCTAAGTAGAATAATACTGCCCCTATAATCATGAAGACACTAAATAATCTAAGAACCAATTCTTGAGCAATAATATATGGAGTAAACATCTTTTCTATTTTCATATTTGAAGTTCTATTAAATTCCAAAGCATCACGAACTTTTTTATCCCCTTTACCCGTCAAATTAAACGCTTTTATAATATGCATCCCTTGAATCTGTTCAAGAACTGCTTCTACTAATTTTGATTGAGACTTTTGACGTTTTTGTGCTAATACCCTTGATTTCTTTTCCATAGATGAAGTAATAATTAGATAAATTACAGTACCTATTACTACTAAAACTCCCATTCTCCATTCAAAGGCTAATATCATAATGGTGAATACAATCGCATTAATAAAACCACTTAAAATATTTACTAAAACCATCGGTGCAGTATTTTCAACATCATCTAAAACAGTTGTTGCTATTCCCGTTATTTCACCTACACTGTTATCGTTAAAATATCCCATTGGTACGCTTTTAAGTCTATTTCCTATAGATATTCTTTTATTTGCAACCATGAAATATCCTGCATGAGTCTGTTGAAGTTGTGCAAAATAATTAGTAACTGTCCTACCTACTATACTTACCACTAAAAAAATCAAAGCTATCCACGCTGATTTCATTGTATTGTCTTTTTCTACAAGACCTAGAATAATAAAATAAATCGCACTGATCTGAAACATATGAGATACAGCGAATAAAAAACCAACTATAATTGATTTATTTATATTGCTCTTTTCTTTTCCTGCAAAATTCCAAATTTTTTTTAGTGCACTAATCATAATTACTCACCATCCTTTACACCAATATGTGCTTGCCACATTGAGTTATATAGAGAACTATTTACTAAAAGTTCTTCATGAGTACCAAAATCTGACACCAATCCATCATTGATTACAAATATTTGATCTGAATCAGTTATAGTTGATAGCCTATGAGCAATAATAATTACTGTTTTGTTAGCTATTAACTTAGACACTGCACATTGTATTACTGCTTCGTTTTCAGGATCTATATATGCTGTAGCTTCGTCCAAGATAACTATTGGAGCATTCTTTAGCATCGCTCTTGCTATAGCAATTCTCTGTCTTTCTCCACCAGATATATGACTTCCTCCGCTACCAACTACAGTATCATAACCATTATCCAATTGCATAATAAACTCATGGCATCCCGACAACTTTGCAACTTCTTCCACTTCTTGATCTGTAGCATTAAGATTTCCCATCCTAATATTTTCTCTTATACTTTCATCAAAAAGATAATTATCTTGAGATACAAAAGAAACTAAATCATAAAGCTGTTCTAATGGAATTTCTTTTAATTCTCTGTTTCCAATTTGTATACTTCCAAACTTTATATCCCAATATCCAGCAATTAATTTTGCAACAGTTGATTTTCCACTTCCACTAGGTCCTACAAAAGCATTTAAACTTTTTTCTTTTATGTCCATATCGATACCATGTAAAATTTCTTTATCCTCGTGATAACCAAAAGAAACATTCTCCAATTTAATATTCATATTTTTAAAGTCTACTTTATTTTTTTGATGAATCTGTTCTTCCCCCTGTAAAATTGAATCTATAGACCCAACAATCGTTCCAACTCTAGCTAAACTATCAACAAAATTCATTGCTGCTAAAAGTGGACCAGCTATTCCAAGAGAAAGAATGATTGTTGTGATAAATGTTTCTATGCTTAAGCTACCACCTTGATATAGCATCCATCCTATGGGCAATATCGTAATCAAAGTAGTAGGCATAATGGCTTTGGATATTGATACTGGTAATTGACAGCTTTTCATCCAATTATAAAAGTAAGAAGCGTTTGCTAATACCTTATCTGTAAACTTAGCATAAGATGTTTTCCCTTGATTAAAAGTTTTTATTACTTCTATGCCACCTATATATTCAACAATAGCTGAATTCATTTGGCTATTAGTCTTAACAGATCCTTCATATTGTTTTGGATAGTTCTTCATAACCACACTCATGAAAATCATTCCCAATGGTATTGAAACTAAAGATAATAGTGCAATTCTCCAGTCCAGTACAAACAAATAAACCAAAATGCATACTGGTCCTAAAATATTAGCTGTCATTTCCGGTAGAAGATGGGCAAGTGGACGCTCCATACTCTCAACTTGATCAACTATTATTTGTTTCATTTCTCCACTTGATGTATCTATGATAGTCCCAAGAGGCATCTTTGGTAATTTATCAAGTATTTTTTCTCGTACATCCTTTAAAATAGTAAAGGTCGACTTATGTGATATTGATAATGCAAATGCATAAAAGACAGACTTTAATACATATCCTGCTAATGCAATTACACTCCAATATATATAGTAACTCTTATCTGAAAAACCTTGCAGTAATTTAATGATAATTTTTGCTACCGCAAAATACGGAATCATTCCTGCCAATACTCCAACAGTAGCCAATAGTATCGCAGTAATAAGTCCTCTGTGTTCTTTCTCTCCCAATGTCCATAGCCTCAGCATCGGACTATTTTGTTTCATGTGAAGACCTCCTTATAATTAGTTTCAGCTAACCTTACATCTAAAAAAACTTTCCATAAATATATCATATATAGCTAACTTTATTATCATGGGAATAAAAACTCTTAGTCTTATTTTAAAGACCAAGAGTTTTTCCCAAAATTGCAAGTAGCTAATCTCCCAATCTTATTGGCTAAATAGGATAATATTTATTTTCTACTTTTTTACTTGTCAACTTCCGATATTCTTTTAATAAGAATGCAAATGCTAAAATCGTAACTATACCATCAACAACTGGCATTGTAAACCAAACTCCAGATATACCGATAACCTTTGGCATTAACAATATTGCTGGAACAAATAAGATTATCTGCCTTAAAAAGACTAATTTTCCCGCATTTTTCCCATTCCCAATGGATTGAAAGAAGGTAATCATCATAATCATAGCTCCAGCCAGTGGAAATAATCCATATGAAATTCTAAAATTACGTACTCCACTTACCACTAAATCCTCATTAGGAATAAATAATCCCAATGCCTGCTTTGGCAAAAGTTCAATTGGTATCCAGAATACTAGTGATAACAAAGTAGCTCCTAGTATAAACATATTTGTTATCTTTTTTACTCTTTCATAATTTTCCGCACCATAGTTTGTCCCTACCACAGGCTGTAAGCCTTGAGACATTCCCCATAGTGGAATAAATGAAAAAGCTTGAAGTTTCAATGAAGCTCCCATTAAAATCGCCTGTCCATCTCCTCCATATTTGAAGGCCATTCTATATAATAATGTTTGTTGAATAATAGCTAAAACTTGCATAAGCATAGCAGAAACACCAACTGAAAATATTTCTGACTGAAGGCTTTTTTCCATCTTAATCTTATTGATTTTAACTACTTTGCTCCTCTTTAAAAAGTAATTTAAAGTAATAACAGCTTGAACAAATTGTGATATAACAGTTGCAACCGCAGCTCCTTCAATACCTCTAGTACCAAATGCCTTAATTAGTATAGGATCTAGTATTATATTTAATATTGCACCAAGTCCCATAATGGTCATAGCTTTTTTCATTAAACCTTCACCACGCATTATCATATTGGCACTTTGAGCAAAGTTTACAAATATAGAACCTATGTATACAATCCTTAGATATCTAACTCCTAATTCTAGTATTTCACCTTGAGCCCCACTTATCTGTAACAATGGTCTTGTAAAAACCATTCCTACTATCATAACGATGGTTGAAAATAATAATACCGATGCTATCAAATTCCCCATGATTTTATCTATAACTTCTTGATTTTTCTTTCCAATGGCTCTAGATAAAAGAGATGCTGAACCTATTCCTATCAATGTAGCTATACCATTGTTAAACAAAGTAAATGGATAGGCTACAGATATAGCTCCCATAGCATTTTCCCCAATCAGTTGACCTGCAAAAACTCCATCCATAAAGGAATAAAGTCCAATCACTACCATGCCTATAATAGCTGGAGTACACAACTTTAACATTAATTTTATTGGAGACTCTTTTAATAGTTCCTCTCTTGCATCTGTCATTTTAACCCACTCCCCTCTATATGTTCTTATGATAACTTAGTTATCTTAATACCGTCTCAAGTATAATACAATTGATAATGATTGTCAATATCAATATTTTTTCTTAGCATTTTTAAATTTAGTCTAATAAAAATATTAGCTTAAAGATAACTAAGTTACCCTTAAGCTAAAAAAATAATATCTTACATTCCAAAAATATCTCCCCACCCAGCTTTGTTAAAATTTGTAACTGTTTTAATACACTTTAATGCTTCACTCTTATTATAATCATGAATTATCACTTCAAATATTGATGAAAAATAAGCTTCAACAAGCATATGAATTTCTTTTTTAGATATGTTTTTTATTTTATAGCCTTTTTCTTTTAACTTATTCATAAATTCAATACTATGATTGGTTTCCATATTTGCTACATCATGAATAAAGTTTTCATATTTAGTTCCATCAGCACACATTAAAAGAAGTTTGAACACATCATAGTTTTCATATATCATTTCAACAAAATCTATTATTGATTCATCTGTTACATCCCAAATATTTTTATTTATATCATCTAATGAGTGATAATACTTTTCTTCTTTTTCAAAATAACATTTTTTCAGTTTTTCAATTACAGGAGCAACTAATTCTTCAAAAACAGCTTCTTTATCTTTAAAATGTCTATAAAATGCTCCTGTAGTAACATTTGCTCCTTTACAAATTTCCCTTAAATTAGATCTTTCAAAGCCCTTCTTTAAAAAATTATTTTTTGCACTTAATAATATATCCTGATGAGTTTTATCGTATCTGCTTCTCATAATAATCATTCCTTTTTTAAGTTCATTAATATTAACATTTGATAATTTTATTATCAAAATAACATAATTGATAATAGCTGTCAATATGACCTTTAAACATCAAAAAGCATATATCATAAGATATACGCTTTTCCACCCTAATAATATCTCATAAAAGACAACATACTTATCCCACTTATTAGTACTATTATAATATTAATACCTAAAATTATAGCTAACATTATAAGTTGTGCCTTACAATAGTTTTTCTTGTTTTCATTAGTATCTCCACTAAATGCCCATACAAATAATAATACGATGTTTACTATTGGTATAGCTAATATAAGTAACGTTATTACCCAGTCTTTAACCGACATGATTTCATATTTCTCCGATGAATCAATATGATTTTGATAGTTCCTTTGATTGTCCATAAACTCCTCCTTCCCACAGTACTTTTCTTCTATTACTAATATTATTCAATGGATTCCTTTATGTTCCACTTTTTTTATGAGAAGGTTTAAAAATACATGACTTGTTCTTTATAACATTACCGCCAAAAAAACTTCAATTGGTTTTTTAGGGTGTTTAGATTATTTACTCTCTTATATCCCATCCATTCTCTAGGATAAAGCTGTTTGTATTTATATGTAGTAAATCTGTCATCAATTAATAATACAATCCCCCTGTCCTTTTCAGTTCTTATGACTCTTCCTGCGGCTTGAAGGACTTTGTTCATGCCTGGATACATATAGGAATATTCATAGCCTACTTTTTTCTTTTCTTGAAAGTATTCTCTCACAATATTTCTCTCAAGACATATTTGAGGCAATCCCACTCCAACTATTATAGCTCCAATGAGCTTATCTCCTATTAAGTCTATTCCTTCTGAAAATATCCCACCCAAAACTGCAAAAGCGACCATAATCTCATCATTTCCATTGAATTCATCTAAAAATATTTCTCGCTCTTCTTCCTTCATAGAAGAGTTTTGCAGTATTGTTTTAATGTCAGGATTTCTCTCATTGAATTGTTCATATACTAGCTCCATATATTTGTAGGAAGGGAAGAAAACAAAATAGTTTCCTTTTTTAGATCTTACTGTTTCTTCTATATACTTTACAATATTTAAATAGGTTTTTTCTCTGTCTTTATATCTTGTGGAAATATTGCCAACTATAAATAAACCTAGGTTGTCTCTATCAAAAGGAGACGGAGCTTTTGCTGTATAATCATCTTCATTTCCACCTAATATTTCTTTGAAATATTCAATAGGCGTTAGGGTAGCTGAAAAAAATATGGCACTTCTACCTTTTTTCAATGTTTCACCCAATACATAGGAAGGATCTAAACAATATAGCTTAAACATTATATCATCCCTATTTTCTCCATAGTTTACATACCTTTCGTCATAATAATCCCATATTCTCATAAAGGCAACTAGATTAAAATATATATCTAATACATCTTTGTACTTTTCATCATCTTTGTTCTCCAAAAGCCAAGGCTCTAACTTTTCTGTTGTTCTTCTTACAAGGGAATATATTTCATCTACTATATCCTTTTGCACAAAATATTCATTATCACCATACCATTTTTTAGTCTTGAGCATAAAGCTATTTAATTTCCCAAAAGCCTTTGATAAGGACATGTTTTTATCTTTAAAATATTTTTTGTATTCAAGGAATGGTTCTTTATATATTTCAATAGAATACATTTCCCTAGCCCTATCTACTAAATTGTGAGCTTCATCTATCAAAAAAACAAAGTCTTCTTTGCCTTCTTGAAAAAATCTTTTTAGTGAAACCCTTGGGTCAAAAACATAGTTATAGTCACAAATAATACAGTCAGCAAAAAGACATAAATCTAGTGAAAACTCAAAAGGACAGACATTATGTTTTTGACCATAGGCTTCTACTACTTCTCTAGTTATGATATCTTCATTTACCAATACATCCATAAGTGCATGATTAACTCTATCATAGTGACCTTTAGCATAAGGACAGTTTTCTGGTGTACAGTTTACTTCATCATTAAAGCAAATTTTTTCCTTAGCTGTTAATACCACTGTTTTTATTCTAAGCCCCTTTGATACCATTTTTCCTATAGAATCTATTGCTACCTGTCTAGTAATTGTCTTTGCAGTAAGATAAAAAATTTTATAGGTGAGACCTTCCCCTATGGATTTAACTGCTGGAAACATAGTTGATATGGTCTTTCCTATACCAGTTGGTGCTTGTACAAAAAGATTTTTCCTATCTAATATGGTTTTATATACTCCTACCGCTAGTTCTCTTTGACCACTTCTATAAGTTTCAAAGGGAAAATCCAATTTTACAATAGATTCATCTCTAGTGATTGCCCAGTTAGATAAAAGCCTTATCCATTTAATATATTTATCTATTAGCGAATAAAAAAAGTCTTCCAACTCATAAATTGATAGTTTTTTTCTAAATATTTTAGTTTCATCATTATCTATATTATAATATGTAAGTTGAACGTCTATTTCTTCAAGTTTATTTTCTATACTATACATATAGGCATAGCATTTAGCTTGTGCCCAGTGTAGTTCATTATATTCTTCATCTATTAATTCTAATGGCTTTGTTGTAGTTTTTATTTCATCAATAACTATAACATATCCATCTTTTAAGATTCCATCAGCCCTTCCTTCCAATTTAATAGAAAAACCATCTTTTTCGAAGGAGTGTTTTAGTACAACTTCACTTTGATAATTGTCATCATAAGAGTTTTGAACTTTTTGATGTCCTTTTGTTCCTTCCAAAGCCCTACTTGCTCCCATAAATGTAGAGTCTAAATCTCCAGAACGAAGGACAAATTCTACAAGGTTACGCACTGAAATTTTGATTTCCTTATTCATATAAAATCAACCTTTTCATAATATTAGTAGTACCCTTATTGAATTATACCATTTATAGTCTCCACATGCATTCAGTAAATAAGTTAGTGTGAAATCGTTTACATCTTAACAAATTTCATATAAAATATACTTAACAGAATAAAATAGTGAGGTGGTTTTTTTGAATAACTTTAAAGAAATATTAAAGAATTATGCACATTTGGCAGTAAAGGTTGGTATCAATATTCAGAAGGGTCAAAAACTTGTTATCAGCTCTCCTATTGAATGTGCAGATTTTGTACGTCTTATTGCTGAATGTGCTTATGCTGAAGGAGCTAAAGATGTATATGTAGAATGGCATGATGAAAAAATAGGACTTTTAAGGTATATGAATGCTCCTATGGAAGTATTTCAAAACTTCCCAACCTGGAAAGCTGATGGTTTTAACCAAATGGCTGAAGAAGGAGCAGGTTTCATTTCTATTGCAGCCTCAAATCCAGAACTTTTGAAAGATGTAGATCCTAAGAAAGTGGCTGAAAACAATAAGGCTAGTTCTATTGCAATGAAGAAATTCAGAGAATACTCTATGAACAATAAAGTTTCTTGGTGTGTTGTTTCTGTTCCTACAAATGATTGGGCAACAAAGGTATTCCCAGATCTTCCTGAAGAAGAAGCTGTTGAAAAACTTTGGGAAGCTATTTTTATGACTGTAAGAATGGATCAAGAAGATCCTATCAAAGCTTGGGAAGCGCATTTAGAAAGCACAGAAAAAAGAGTTAAATTCTTGAATGAAAAAGCATTCAAAACTCTTCACTATACTTCTTACAACGGTACTAATGTAGTTGTTGAACTTCCAAAAGGTCATATCTGGACTGGTGGAGGAGAATACAATACTAAGGATGTATTCTTTGTTGCTAATATGCCTACAGAAGAAGTTTTCACTATGCCTAAGAAAACTGGAGTTAATGGTGTAGTTGTAAGCACTAAACCTCTTAACTATGGTGGAAATTTAATTAACAATTTTAAATTAACTTTCAAAGACGGCAAAGTTGTAGATTTTGAAGCAGAAGAAGGTTACGAAACATTAAAGCATCTTTTAGAAACAGATGAAGGCGCTAAATACTTAGGAGAAGTAGCTTTGGTTCAATATGATTCTCCAATTTCTAATTCCAATATATTGTTCTACAATACACTGTTTGATGAAAATGCTTCATGTCACTTTGCATTTGGTGCTGCTTATCCTACTTGTATTGAAGGTGGAAGCGAAATGGATGAAAAAGAAAGAGAAGCTCATGGAGTGAATACTTCACTAACTCATGTTGACTTCATGGTAGGAAGTAGTGATTTAAATATAGTTGGAGAAACTCCTAGTGGAGAAAAAATCCAATTATTCAAAGATGGAAACTGGGCATTTTAATTCTTCCTTACAATATAAAAATGGCTCTAGTATTAATTTACTAGAGCCATTTTCTTTTATTTAAGAGGAATTACTTATGAATTAAATACTTTTGTTCTCTTCAATGCTACACTTAGTACTACTGCTACTACTGCACCAAATAACCCTTGAACGATATTGCCTGGTATGGAAGCTAGTGCAGCTTTTCCTCCATACATAAATATTTCAGCTATATAGTATCCAATAGCCATCCATACTCCTCCAATAGCTGTTGGAATGATTGGCGTTTTTTGACCTAGTTTTGTATCTAATAGTGCACCTGCAAAAAATCCTTCCAAACCCTTAACCACAAATGTGATAGGAGCATAATAAGAATATCCTGATAACAAATCTGCAAGAGCAGAACCTACTCCTCCTACAACAAATCCACCTTTTTTACCTAATATCATAGCAGCTAAAAACACTACCATATCACCTAAGTTTAGATATCCCTTTGTTCCAGGTGTAGGAATTTGTATTACCATTGTCATTACTGTAGTAAGGGCAATTAATACAGCATATCTAGTCAATTCCTTTAACTTTTCATTTCTCAAAGCTATCAACTCCTTGTTGTATTATGTAGTGTAATGGTACACTATTTGTTATTCTCCAATTGTATCTATTTATATAATAATACTTTCACTACACTTTTTCAAGTAAAAAACAAAAAAACTGCCTCTTTCGAGACAGTTTTTTTAAACTAAGTCATCACCAACAGGTGTACCTTTATAGGTGCTAGACTTTTTTTGTTTAATTATTTCTACTTTTTCAATTGTCTTATCAAGTTTTTTGGATTCCTTAACCATCATGACTATTGCTGTTATACTAGATATCAAATCAGATATAGGATATGAAATCCAAACAGCAAGAGCACCTAAGTCAAATACTTTTATTAGTACTATAGATACAGGAAGAAGTACTATAAGTTGTCTTAATATTGACACCATAAAAGACTTCTTTGCCTTTCCAAGTGCTTGAAAATAATATATGGAAACATAATATAAGCTTATAAGAGGTATCACTGATACCATTATTCTAAAAGCCTTAACTGATTCTTCTAAAATATATTTATCCTTTACATATATAGATAATAGTTGAGGCGTGAATATCATAGTAATTGCCCATAGTCCTGCAGAAGTCAAGAATGAGTATATTATTGTCTTCTTTGCTACTTCCTTTAGCCTTTTATATTTCTTAGCACCTAAATTGTAAGCTGCTATAGGCTGCATTGCTGAGGCCATCCCCAACATATTGATAAACATGAACATTGAAAGCTTTGATATAACACCTAGTACTATTACTCCCATATCTCCTGCATTTTTTAAGAGAAGATTATTAAGTATTGCAATCAATATTCCATCTTCTGCTTCTACTATAAATGCAGAAAAACCTACAGTTGTTATCTCGTTCCAAATGGGCATATTGAAATTAAATCCAAAGGATAAATTAAACTTTTTCTTTACCTCCATAAAATGATAATGTGCATAAAGAAATCCTATGAATTGTGATATTGCAGTTGCTACTGCAGCTCCTTTTACTCCATAAGAAAACTTAGATACAAGCAAGTAGTCTACAAAGATATTTGTCAATGCCCCTGTCATGTTACTTTGCAATAGTATCTTTCTATTACCCAAAGACATCATCATATAACCTATTACTACAGTCAATACTTGGAATATGCTTCCAAATAATATTATGGATAAATAATCATGAGCATATGGTAGAATTTTATCTCCTGCTCCTAAAAATCTGAGTACATTATCCTTAAATATAAAAAATATTATCGAAATTGGAATCACAATAAAGATAGCTATACTAAATGCATTTTTAATAATCTTTTTTACACTACCATAGTCTTTTTCCCCACTACTTCTCCCTATAGCTGTAGATGAGCCAAGGGCAATCATCATGGCTATAGCAGCCATAATCCTCTGTATGGGAAATACAACCACTAATCCACCTATCCCATTTCCACCTATATGTCTTCCTACAAATACGGTATCTACCATGTTATAAAGCTCTGTTACCAGTAGGGAGATTATAGCTGGAACCGAGAACTTAAAGAGAAGTTTACCGACACTTCCCTTTTCAAATATATTATTGTCTACCCCATACGTAACTACCTCCTAATTTTATTTACCTAATTATATTATCACTTATACTATTAAAAATCTACCTTTGCCTCTCTATTTTAAGAGTATAAAAGCTCCAAAATATTGGAGCTTAGTTTACACCTTTACTTACAAAATGTTCACTATACCTCATGTCACTTTTTAAAATGTGATTTTCAATCCAATTTGCAATGAATACTATAAGTTCCATTCCAACTTTACTTTGTTTTTCATCTACTTCTTCATTTTTTATAGAATCTACCTTTTTTATAAACATGTCATGTTGCTTTTTATGAGCTATATAATTCTCATAATCATACTTTTTCATTAACTCTTCTTCATAGCCAAAATGATATACAGCATAATCTCTTAGGCTAACTAATATCTCCATAATCTCATCATATCTGTCTAAATCATCTTTAGCAGAAACTATAGTATATAAACTAGACCCCAATCTAAACAATTCTTTGTGTTGTTCATCAATACTTTGAACCTTTACACTAAAGTCATCTTTCCACTTAAACATACTATTTCCCCCTTTACTTTTACACCATTATACTTCTTCTCTATGATGTAGTCCTACTAAGTTTGACACAGGTAATGTAAAAATAATACCTGTTCCTGGTTCTTTTAGTTTTCCTGCTTCTACAATGGCATCAAATATTGGTCTATATTTTGATTCCTCACTTAATACTAATATAACTTCTTTAGATGCCTCTATATGTATATTCAAAAACTTCTTAACTTCGCTTTCTCCAGTGCCTCTACCATATAATATTGTAGCACCCTTCGCTCCTACTTTTTTTGTTCTTTCAACGATTTTATCAGCTTTTCCTCTTTCTACTATAGCTATGATACAGAGTATGTTTTCCATGATATCTCCCCTTTCTTAAAATTTAGTTAGTATTCCAAGTATGAGAACAGATATTACTGCTCCAAGTGATGTGAGTCCTACGATGCCAAAACCGTTAAGAAGTGGGTCGGAATTTTCTATTATTTTTGAAAGTCCTATAGCTACTGCCATGTTTAATGGAATATTTACAGGACCTGTAGTTGAACTAGCTGAATCCATTGCTATAGCAACAAACTCATCTGGAGCAAAATAAGCTAATATGAGTATCACTACAAGTATAGGCATTATGATTATAGTATTAGGTATGTTTTTTAATATCTTCAACATTCCTATTGCCATTCCTCCGCCAAATCCAATTGCAACTGCATGAATAAGTGTTTTGTATGGAATAGCACCAATCGAAACCTCCTCTATCTCTAGTGCCAAAGCTTTAAGACCTGGCTCTACAAGGGTAGCAAAATATCCCAACACAAATGCAAATAATATAATTATCCATCTATGTTCTAATGTTATAAGATTTTTACCTACTGAATCACCCAATGGTATCAAACTCATGGACACTCCTTTTAGGAAAAAATGTAGTCCAAATACACTCAACAGAAATCCTATCATAAAATCCTTTAAATTGTCTATAGGCTTTCTTAAAATAAGGACTTGAAAAAGCAATAAAAAAGCAGATATTGGTATAACAGTCCTTGCTGTATCCCACAGTGCACTCAATCCTTCAATATTTTTCATAAAAATGTCCCCTTTCTAAATAAAATTAGTAATAATAAAGTTGGAATTGTTAAAAGATATAGATGTTAATGAAAATTCAATAAAATAAAAGACATGTATTCCCCTATCTCTATTATACTATATAAATGCATTATAAAAACTGTTTATTTAGCTAAAGTATGGGTATAAGTATCGCATCGATATTGTTGAATTTAATTAAATTTAATATATAGATAGGAGGTATTGAAATGGAAAAATTTATTCCTGAAGTAAAATCAAAGCTTAGATCTAGAATAATAGAGGTACCACCAGTTATATATAAGGCAAGTGGTATTAAAATATTGGGTACAAGGATTAAATCACTTCTCTTCTCTACTGATGTAGCAATTATTAAGAATACAAATGCTAACTCTATTATTGCTGTTTATCCATTTACCCCACAACTTTCAATCACTCAAGCTATTTTAGAAGTTGCACCAGTTCCTGTTTTTGTTGGTGTAGGTGGAGGTATTACTACTGGAAAAAGATCTATTGATATAGCACTTCAAGCTGAACTAATGGGTGCTTATGGTGCCGTAGTTAATGCTCCTACTGCAAATGAAGTAATAAGCAGAATGTATAATAGAATTGATATTCCAATAATCGCAACTGTAGTTACTGAACGTGATGATTATAAGGGAAAGCTAGATGCAGGTGCAAGAATATTGAACATATCTGGTGGAAGTAATACCGCAGCCATAGTTAGAAAGATAAGAGAGGAATACAAAGAACTTCCAATAATAGCTACAGGAGGTCCTTCAGACGAAAGTATTATGAAAACTATAGAGGCAGGTGCAAATGCAATTACTTATACCCCACCTTGTTGTGCTGATATATTTGGAGATGTAATGGCCCAATACAGATTAGATAAGATGAAAGACAATAAATAAGAAGCCAAATTGGCTTCTTATTTATTGTCTAATTGGTTTTGATAATTCTTCTTTTGTTTTTTTCCTGTCAACAGCGATCTTCTTATCATACTCTCTAGTCATTTTAAATACTAATGGGCTAAGAGCTATGAGACCTATTAAATTTGGAGCTGCCATAAGTGCATTGAACATATCTGATACATTCCACACAGTTTCTAGGGAAGTAGTCGCTCCTACAAAGGTTAGAATAACCCAAACAATTTTATAAACATTTGCTGTTTTAAGTCCAGCTATATACTCTATACATTTTGAACCGTAATAATACCAACCTAAAATTGTAGAAAATGCAAAGAATATCAATCCTATAGATATTATATATCCACCTACTCCTGGAATTAGCTGGTTAAAAGCTCCTGTTGTCAAAGTAGCTCCGTTTAAATTTCCTTCTATAACCATAGCACCCGATTCATTGATTTTAACTAATCCAGATGTCAATATTACAAGAGCTGTCATTGTACAAATAATTATTGTGTCAATAAATGCTCCAAGAGATCCTATCAAACCTTCCGCTACTGGATCTTCATTTTTGGAAGCTGCATGAGCTATTGGTGAACTTCCTAGACCAGCTTCATTTGAAAATACTCCTCTAGCAATACCAAATCTGATTACAGTACCTAATAGTCCACCACCTACTGCTTTTGCTGTAAAGGCGTTTTTAAATATCATGGAAAAAGCTGTAGGAATCATACCCGCATTAGCAAATATTGCTATTAAAGATCCTCCGATATAAAGGAATGACATTGTTGGAACTACCTTTTCTGTTACATTTCCTATTTTTTTTATTCCACCTAATATTACTAAAGCTGTTAATACAGCTATGACAGCACCTGTAATATAGGGACTTATGCCAAATGTAACTTGCACTGCTTCTGAAATTGCATTTGCTTGCACCATGTTTCCTGTACCTAAAGAAGCTATCAAGGCAAATAGTGCAAACAACCATCCAAGCCAATTAGCATTTACACCATATATATCTTTCATTCCCTTGCCTATATAATGCATAGGGCCACCAGACTTTTCTCCGTTTTCATTTGTAGTTCTGTACTTAATTGCTAGAAGAGCTTCTGCAAATTTCGTAGCCCCTCCTACTGCACCACTAATCCACATCCAAAATACAGCACCAGGTCCTCCCATAACTATAGCAGAAGAAACTCCTACTATATTTCCTGTTCCTATTGTAGCTGCCAAACTCGTCATAAGTGCCTGGAATGAACTAATGTCTCCATCATCATCTGAGTTTTTTGTAAACAATGACTTTATAGCATATCCTATCTTTCTAAACTGAATAAATTTAGTTCCAAAGCTCAAATATATTCCAGTTCCAACTAACAATGCTACAGTTACCGGCCCCCACACTATTTTAGCACCCTTTGAGAAAAACTGAGCAAAAAAGTCCATATATATACCTCCCACTTTACTAGTTTAAATAAGTATAATATATAGACTTCAAAAAACTTCAGAATAACTCAGAAATATATTCAGAAAATTTCTAATTGTTTTTATTTTCACAATATGATATCAGACCCATTATGAACTTTTTCATATTAATCGAGCCACCTCTTAGAGATTTTCCTCTGATATAATCCATCTCTTTTCTAACTTGTTCAAAATTAAAAAGGCTACTTGAGTATTCTACAAAAACATCACTCATATAATCCTCAATGCCGATATTTGCTATGTTTGACATAGCTATAGACACAGTTCTTCTCATCCTCTGTTCCATAGACTTTGGATTTTTTGAAAAGTTTTTGCATAGTTCTCTTATAGTTATTTCTGCTATATTTATATTATTGTCTATTATATATTTGCATAATTCTATCATATCAGTAGTTCCCTTTTCACCAGCAACTCCTAACTTTATCAATACATTTTTGATACATTGTTCACAAAACTCATATCCTTTAGAACTATCACATGAAATTTGTTTGCTTTCAAACAGTGATTGGATTTTTGAAATTGTCCTATCTATTTCTATTCTTTCCTGAACTTTTTTAATGATAGATTCTACTTCTAAAGCATTTATAGGCTTATATATATAATATTCCACTCCGTATTTGTAAGCATTTCCCACCATATCCTTTGAAGAAACTTGAGATATCATTACAAACTCAATTTCAGGATATTCCTTTTTCAAATCCTTTACAATAGAAAGTCCGTCCTTTCCAGGCATAAGTAAATCTATTATTACTAAATCAGGTTGTATTTTCTTTATTTCTTCATAGCCTTCATTTCCATCTGTAGCTTTTCCAACTACAATTCCTAAATTTCTGTCATCAATTATTTTTTTTAGAATTCTTATTACATTTACATCATCATCTAAAATAAAAATTTTCATCTAACTACCCTCCAATTCCACTATGGGAATAGTTATTTCAAAAGTAGTTCCCTTATCTTTTTCAGAGTGTACCTCTAAATCTCCTTTTAGATGAACTTCAACTATGTTTTTTACAAGACTTAATCCCAATCCTCTATTTATTTCTCCAGTGGTATAGTCTATCTTTGTTGAATATCCTGGTAAAAAAATATGTGCCAATTCTTCTTTACTTATTCCACAACCATTGTCTTTTAATATAAATATATGATTCTTATCATCTATTTTGTGAATAAACACTATTTTTCCTTTACTTTCAATAGACTCAATTGAATTGACCATCATATTTCTAAATACAGACGTTAAATAATAATGCTTTTTAAAGAAAAAATCTTTTCCCGGATGAAAATCAAGTACAATATCCTTTTCCATTCGTCGTATTTCAGCATCCATTGTTTCCTTTAGTATTAAAAGAAGTTCATGAAAATACATGCCACTATCTTCTGTCCTATTAGTTAATATTTCTTTTATACCTCTTGCAACAAGAGCATATTCTTTTTTTATGTCATGTACATCTCTAGATATTTCTAAGGCCCTATTCCCCCAGCTCTCTCTATCTTCTTCATTTGAAATCTTAGTAAAAAGTTGATAGGCATCTGACATGACTTTTTCAATGCTATCCATGTTTTTCTCCATCCAGTAGACTTCTGTTTTTAATCCAGAAGTTAGCCAAAGAAGTTTTTTATATCTTTCTTCGTGTTCATCCTTTATCAAAAACATATTATAATATTTGAATCCTATAATTATAAGCACTGCCAAAAAGGCTCTAATAAGAGCTACTACAAGTAAGGATTTCAATATACTTAAATCACTTATTAATAAATCCTCACCTATACGGATGTACACTTCAACAAAATTACTTAACAGATCACATACTAATGATATAAAAAATAACTTGTTTATTGTTATAGTCTCAAATAGCTTTAATAGTAGGTAAAAAACTATTCCATATAGTATATAGAATATAGCTTCAGGATAGAAGGCAACAATAGACTGAGTAAGTGTTCCTCCACCGATAATAAAAAATAATATTCTGAAAATAAATAGGACTATTCCTGCTGAAATACCTAATAGCATGGGATTTAGTTCAATATACATATACAAAAACACAGGAAATAGCACTCCTGCAAAGGAGAATTTGAAGTTTGATATATGATAACTTATATATAACTGAGAAGATAGTCCTATAAGGATTGTAGCAAATAGATATTTTTTCTTTTTATCCATCATATCACCCTTAGTCTTCCCAAATTCATTTGTTATAGTTAATTATAACACTCTAATATACACATGTGAATTAATGTTATTTATTTAACGGAGAAGCCAAGGAAAATTTCCTTGGCTTCTTAATAACTATTTTATGCTATCTAGCGCTTGTTTTAAATCAGCAATTATATCTTCTGGTGTTTCAAGTCCTATAGACAATCTTATAAGTCCATCTGTAATACCAGCTGCTTCTCTTTCCTCTTCAGTATATGGTGAGTGAGTCATACTAGCTGGATGTTGAATAAGTGTTTCTGTATCTCCCAAGCTAACAGCTAGTGAACAAAGTTTAACACTATTCATTACCTTCTTACCTTCTTCTAAGCCACCTTTTATCTCAAAGGAAATAATAGCACCAGGAAGTTTCATTTGTTTTTTAGCTAGTTCATATTGAGGGAAACTCTTTAAACCTGGATAATATACCTTATCAACTGCTGGATGACTTTCAAGGAACTCAGCTGCTTTTAAAGCATTTTCACAGTGACGTTCCATTCTTATTTCTAAAGTCTTAGCACCCCTGTTAATTAAAAATGCATCAAAAGGACTTAAGCTTGCTCCCGTCATATCTTTAACGCCAAATAATCTAACTTCATCTATAAATTCCTTATCTCCTACTACAAATCCAGCTATTACATCTCCATGACCATTTAAGTATTTTGTAGCAGAATGAACTACCACATCAGCTCCTAGTTCTAATGGTCTTTGAATATAAGGAGTACAGAATGTATTATCTACTACAACAATACAATCGGAAACTTCATGAGCAATCTTTGAAATAGCTTCAATGTCTGCAATATCAAGGGTTGGATTTGCTGGCGTTTCTAAGTATACAACTCTAGTATTGTCCCTCATAGCTTTTCTCACATTTTCAGGATCAGTTGTGTCTACAAAGGTTACATCTACCCCATATCTAGTTAATCCATGGTTTAGAAAAGCAAAAGTACAACCATATAGAGTTTCTGCAGCAACTACATGGTCTCCAGCTTTTAACGCTGTCCATAAACATGAAGTAATAGCCCCTATACCCGATGCCATTGACATACATGCTTCAGCATTTTCTAAAATAGCTATCTTTTCTTCTAACTGGGTATTAGTAGGATTTCCCAATCTAGTATAGATATATCCTCCTTCTTCTAATGCAAATCTCCTTCCACCTTGTTCAGCTGAATCAAAAACAAATGTTGATGTTTGATAGATAGGAGTAGCAAGAGAACCTACTTCATTTTTCTCATATCCCCCATGAATAGCTTTTGTAGCAAATCCCATACCTTTCATTTCACTCTTGTCCATTTCAATACCTCCATTTATTAAATTAAGCCTTCTTTAGAAAGCTCCATTTCGTCTCAGTTGTAATGATTGACAACAGTATTGCAGTGCATCCTATTAAAAACTTAATAGTAAATGGTTCTTTGAGAAATATAAATGAAAATAAACTGCCAAAAACTGATTCCATGCTGAGAATAATTGCTGTTTTTGTAGATGAAGTATGTTTTTGTGCTAAATTTTGAAGTAAAAAGGCAACTGTGGTGCTAAAAACAGCTAGATAAACAATTGGAATAACCATTTCTTTGGTTATTACTGTTGGCATTGGCTCAAATATTGGAGCAAATATACATGATAATATAAAAGTCCACATAATTTGAAAAAACGCTAATATTATTGGATCATGCTTTTGTGCATAGTAACCAATAGCAACAATGTGTGCTGCATAAAACACTGCACATAGTAATGTTAATGAATCACCAAAACCTATCTTAAAACCACTTTCAACACTTAATATTCCTATTCCTGAGAAACACAATATTGCCCCTAAAACGTCATAATTATCAGGCTTCTTTTTAGAAACTGCCCAATACAGAAAAGGTACCATTACTACATTTGTTCCTGTGATGAAAGCTTGTTTACTTGCTGTTGTAAATTGAAGAGCAAAAGTTTGAACTGAAAATCCTAAAAATAGAAAAATTCCTATTACAATGCCAGCTTTAAAATCTTCTACAGTAGCTTTCTTTATTCTTTTCATAAAAATCAAACCTAAAAGTACAGTAGAAATACCAAATCTAAAAACTAGCATATACAGAGGAGTAATATGATCTAGTCCGCTTTTAGTAGCTACAAATCCACTTCCCCATATTATTGCCACTAATATTAGTGATAAATCTGCTCGCAATGAATTATTGTTTAATTTTTGGTTCATCTGACCCCTCCTTTAATCTTATAACTCAATTATATTATAAATTCTATCTTTTAACAAAGGTTTTAATAATTTTTGTGATATTATGTATTTATATATTAGTAAAGGAAGGGGAGTTGGAGTTGAAAGATTTAAAACTGTTAGAAGATATAAAAGCCCTAAAAGAAGTCTTCTGGATAAACCCTAAATATGAAAGTTTTGATAATGTAAAAGATAGCCTAGTAGTTTCAAAAAAGGATCTATTAGATGCAGAAAAAAGGCTAGATAGATTTGCCCCATACATAAGAAGTGCATTCCCCGAAACAGCTTCATCTAGTGGTATCATTGAATCACCAATAGCTAGAATACCAAATATGAAAAGTCGTATGGAAACAGATTTCGACAGTAAAATAATGGGTGAATTGATGGTGAAACTTGATAGTGATTTACCTATAGGCGGCTCAATAAAGGCTAGAGGTGGAATATATGAAGTACTTAAACATGGTGAAACATTGGCTATAGAAAACAATATGTTATCTGTAAAAGATGATTATTCGGTTATCAATAGTAATAGATTTAGAGATTTTTATAGTAATTATACTATTCAAGTTGGAAGTACTGGAAATTTGGGAATTAGCATTGGCATCATGAGTGCAAAATTAGGATTTAAAGTAAAAGTTCATATGTCTAGGGACGCTAAACAGTGGAAAAAAGATCTTTTAAGAAGTAAAGGTGTTGAAGTAATTGAATATGCCTGTGACTACTCAAAAGCAGTAGAAGAAGGAAGAAAGCTATCAGATATGGATCCTAAAAGCTATTTTATTGATGATGAAAATTCTAAGGATTTATTTATGGGATATGCTGTAGCATCATTAAGACTTAAAATACAATTGGAAAATATGAATGTGGCCGTAGATAGAGAACATCCCTTATTTGTTTATCTACCATGTGGAGTAGGTGGAGGTCCTGGTGGAGTTGCATATGGACTAAAATTAGTATACGGTGACAATGTACACTGCTTCTTTGCTGAACCAACCCATTCCCCAGCAATGTTACTTGGACTTGTAACTGGACTACATAGTGAAATCTGTGTACAAGATTTTGGAATAGATAACAAAACTGAAGCTGATGGCCTGGCTGTAGGAAGGCCTTCTCGTTTCGTAGGAAAAATTATGGAAAGGCTATTAGATGGAGAATATACTATTGATGATGAAAGACTGTATAAATTATTAAAAGCTCTTTTTAATGAAGAACAAATCTATCTAGAACCTTCTGCCCTAGCAGGATTCATGGGCCCCATATATATATCGATGCAAAGAGGAATAACCCACCTAGAAAATGCAACCCATATTTGCTGGGCAACAGGTGGAAGCCTAGTTCCTGAAGAATTTAGATAAGGACATGGGGACATAAGGACATGGGGACAGGTTCCCTGTCCCATTATTCTACTTCCAGTTGATATTAAAGCTACCTTTTGTATCTTCTCCAATGATCTTTACTGTATATTTTCCCGATTTTGTTATCTCTATCACTTCATCATTTTTATCTGGTTCAAATTCTATAATTGTCTCACCTTCTGAATCTAATAACAAAATTGACAACTTTCCATCTTTAACTTCACTTTCATAATAGAAAGTAACCACATCCCCTTCTTTAAATTTAACTTTTTTAGCTAAACTTCCTGAAAACTTAGTATACTTTGCGCCAATATAATCAGAACCACTATGTTCAATCCAACCTATTTGTACCCCTGAACGTGTGGTAGGATTAAAACCAATATCATATTCACTATTTATCTTTAAAAAAGCAATACTTCCAATAATAATTAATAATACAATAATAATATTCTTTTTCATATTAAAACTCCCTTGTCATATATAACCTTTTAGATATCTGAAGTGAGATAAAATATATCACTATAGAAAATATAAATACTAGTAAACCAATTTGCCTTAGGTTTAAACTTGCCAACTTAGTTATTAGATTTTTCGTAACAAATTTTTTACCTATTTTTCCTAAGATAGTAGGTCCAATAAAGACAAACAGCCATAATATTGCATTAAACATTCTTAAATCACCTAATTTAAAATAGAAAGGATAATATATAGAGTAAAATACTAATAATAAACTCATAGCTACTACAATATCCAATATATCTGCAGGCTTACCATCTGGTTTTATTCCTAATCCTTTTATTGCATTTGTAAATACAAATGTAAAAATACAACTAATAAGTATGAATATTATCAAAGTCACATATTTACCTCTTACAATATCTTTTCTATCAATAGGCAAACTATTTAAAACTACTTCACTTTTGTTCTTGTCGTCATATCCATTAGAATAAATTACAGAAATAAATACTAGCATGATAATTCCCAATATATACATTGCATTAACAGGAGGAAAATTAGGTAAACTCATTCCCATTGCAGAAATAAACAATGCATAAATAACAGCAAAAATATTTATCTTAGTTGCCAATTTTAAATCCTTTTTAACCAAATTAAACATAATATCACCTCTATTTTAGGGACAAGGAACCTGTCCCCTTGTCTCTATAAGTCTCTCATTTCGTAAAGCTTCATTGATAATAGTAATGACAATAAATATAAGACTATGGATATAAGTAAAATATATTTACCAGTAATAGGTAGGTTTATATAACTTATCAAAGCTTTATCCCCTAAATTTGCAATGTTAATCATAGCAATAAATGAAGACATAAAAATTATCATATGAATTATTTGAGCTATTCTAGGTTCAAATCTAAAATATGCTGGATATATCAATGATGTAGAAATGAGTATTACAGGTATTACTGTTTTAATCATTTCTACATTGAAATAATCCACATTTACTATTCCCATAACATTAATTATCCACAAATAGAACCCAGCATACACAACAGTTATTATAAAATAAATAAACGTTAATAAATATTTATATAAAACCATTTCTTTTCTACTAATAGGTAGAGAACTTATCATATAGCTAGTTTTGTATGTCACATCATAGCTAAATGGTGTTATTGCCATAAGATAAGTGTAAGTATACAATATGATAAAGTATGGCCATTTTGGATCATAGGAATCAACTACAAAAAGTAGAAAAGGTATATATAATAGAAAAAATAATCTATTTCTCTTATCTGAAATAATCAAATGCAAATCTCTTTTTAGCATCCCCAACATCACTTTACCCCCTTACCGTATAGACCATTATATCTTCAAGAGTTGCTCTTTCAATAAGGACTTCTTTTCCAAATATTCTTCTTACATTATCACCATCATCTGTTAATCCTTCAAATCCCACATTGGTCTCTCGAAGTCCAATAAATTCCTTCCTTGTTTCATTATCAAGTAAGTTCAATCCACCTTTAACTACTTTGTAACTTTCTAATACTTCATCCTTAGTTTTAGAAAAAACTATACTTCCATTATTAATGAAGGTAATATAATCTGCTATCTTCTCCAAATCAGTAGTTATATGTGTTGAAAAGAAAATACTCTTTGACTCATCTTGGATTACACTATAAAGAATATCTAATATCTCTCTCCTAAATACTGGGTCTAATCCTGATGTAGGTTCATCCATTATTATTAAATCTGCATTATGAGAAAGAGCTATTGCTAGAGAAAACTTCATCTTCATTCCCTTTGAAAGAGTCTTGATTTTGGCCTTAGGATCTAAATTAAATTCATTAATGTAGTAGTTAAAGGTACTATCATCCCAATTGGAATAAAAACTTGCAACTATGCTTTTCATCTGTGCTATTGTCAAATCTTCATAATAGTAGTTTTCATCATAAACAAAGCCTATCCTATTTTTTATCTCCTTCTCGTGTTTCTTGTGGTCTAGTCCAAATACCTTTATTTCTCCACTATCAGGCTTAATCAAATTCATTATAAGTTTAATAGTAGTGCTCTTACCTGCTCCATTAGGTCCTATAAATCCCATAATATACCCTGGTTCTAAATTGAAATTAATATCATTTAATGTAAACTTTTTAAATTCTTTTCTCAAATTATTGACTTCCAAAATATAGTTCATAATTAAACCTCCTCAAACAAAATTCTTAGCATTTCACTTACTTCTTTATATGAAAGTCCTAATATACTGCTTTCCTTAACCACTACTTGCAATTTTTCTTCTATTATTTTTAGTTTCATTTCTCTCATTAGTTCCTTATTTTGACTAGCAACAAAGGAACCCTTCCCTTGAACTGATTCAATAAATCCTTCCCTTTCCAATTCATCATAAGCCCTCTTTGTAGTTATAACACTTATTTGAAGATCCTTTGCCAATCCCCTTATTGAAGGAAGCATATCCCCTTCTCTTAAATCTCCCTTAAGTATCATAGACTTTATTTGGCTAGATATTTGCTCATATATGGGCTCATTTGAAGAATTCGAAATCAAGATTCTCATTTTCATCTCCCCTATTCTAATTCAACTGTGTATATACTGTTTATGTAGTTTATATACAGTATATACACAGTTGCTATATTTGTCAACATCTTTTTTATAAGTCAATGAGTCAGGGGACAGTCCCTTGACTCATTAGCTGAGAAAAGTCTTTTGCCTAAAGGAGACAAAGAAGACAGAAAACCGTCAGACCATAACCTCCAATTGGGACAGTGAACCTGTCCCCTTGTCCTAGTTGACAATTTGGTTAGAAATAAGTATAGTAATATTGTAATCTTAATATAGATTATGGGTTTACAATTAGAAATGGAGGGATTTTTGTGAAGATTAGTACAAAAAATATGATTTTAGTTTCATTGTTTACAGCATTAACAGCTGTAGGAGCTTTTTTAAGTATTCCACTGGGAAGTGTTCCTATTACGCTTCAATCAATGTTTACCATTCTTTCTGGGCTTATATTAGGTCCTAAGCTAGGAAGTTTGTCTCAACTCATTTATGTACTATTAGGTCTTGCTGGAGTAAAAATATTTGCAGGATTCTCAGGAGGACCCCAAACTATATTTAGTCCTTCTTTTGGATTTTTGATTGGATTTATATTTGCTTCTTATATAATAGGATTAATTGCTAATACTAAGGGTGGAGTAAATTTCAAAAAAATATTTTTAGCTAGTTTAGCTGGTACAGCTGTTATATATCTCTTTGGAGTTCCTTATATGTATTTGATATTTAACAAAGTATTACTTAAAGAAATGTCATTCTTAACTGCAATGAAGGCTGGTTGTGTAATATTTTTACCTGGAGATTTGCTAAAATGTATAACATCTAGTTATGTTGCCATGAAGGTCATACCAAAGGTTAATTTGAATACTGTAAAGTAACATAAATAAAGGTGACGGGAAGCTATTCATCCTGTCACCTAACTTACTATTTCTAGTATTTTTATATCATCATTTCTAGATAATTCTATATAAGCATTTTCTAATCTTATAACTGGTTTTGTAATATTATTTGGTGGTATAAATACTATTTCAGCTACTTCACCAATATTAGTTTTTACTTTTGCATTTACATAATAATTAATGATATTGTTAAAAAATATTTCAAGTATACAAGTATCAAATGAATACAATCCCATCATATGAAATTCTTCTATAGCTTCAAATGGTGTACTTTTGTTTTTATATACTCTTTCAGATGTAAGAGCATCATAGACATCTGCAATAGCCAATATTTTTGCAAATAGATTTATTTCTTCCCCTTTTAACCCATATGGATATCCAGAACCATCTACTCTTTCATGGTGTAATAATATTGCACGCCTCACATCTTCATCAATGTTTGGAATATCTGCCGACATTTCATATCCTTTAGCAGAATGAGTTTTTATTACTTCAAATTCCTCTCTATTTAATTTCCCTTTTTTATTTATTATTTCTGATGGAATTTTAGACTTACCTATATCATGTAATAATCCTGCTTTTACAACTTTCTCTATTTCATATTCATTTAAACCAATCCACTTTGCGATTAAAAAAGAATAAAATCCAACGTTTAATGAATGTTTATATGTATCCTTATCTTCACTCTTAAAAATTCTAATTTGATCTATTATCGGCTCATTATATTTCATTTTTTCGTAAAAAGTATTTGACATCCCCTTTATTTTTTCTATCTCTACGCCTTCACCTACAACTACACTGTTCATGAGATCTTTTAAAACAAAAACATTCTCTTTGGATGTCACCTTTAAATTTTCACTTTTCCCTGAATTAGATTCGAATTTTGAAGGATATACAGGGACTTTTGTAATTTTATATTTTTCTAATGCTTTAATTATATAAGGATTTATAGTTGTATTTTTGCCAACTAAAAGACAACCTTCCCAATCATATATATCTTTACACAACATCTCATTGTTACTATCCATTAGGTTTATGTATTTAGGTTTCAAATAATCACCTACATTCTTATATGATCTAATATGCGTGCCTTGTTATTATGTCAAATATTGATTCCATTATGAATATATTGACAATGTTATCAAAGTTATCTATACTAATCAATAGGAAAACTAGAAACAACCTAAAACTACGCCTTATATTTCATTTTTTGGGTATAGATTCCTATAAGATAATAATATTTTGTAACAATTTGTGATGTGCGTTGATTTTTCCCAAATTCATTGAGGGCTTATTAAGCCTTAATTTATTTGGTAAGAAAATATATCTAATACCTAACAGGAATAGATTTTTCTATCCTGAAAGGGAATTAGGCTCTTTTAGTATACCTAACTTCCTTTCAAAGGAAGTTTTTTTGTTTAGAAAGGAGGAATTTTTTTGAAAAAGAGAATTGGTGTGATTAGTGCTATCCTTGAAGAACCAGAAAAATGCCAGTATGAATTCAATAAAATAGTATCAGTATATAAAGATATCATACGTGGAAGAATGGGTATTCCTTTCAATGAAGAAAATATTTCAGTTATATCCATAACTGTAGTTGGTTCCCTAGATGAGATAAATAGCTTAACTGGAAAATTAGGAAACTTAGAGCATGTTATTGTGAAAACCTCCATATCTAAAAAGGAGCTTGATTGATGAAGAAGGTTTTAGAAAAACTTTATGAAACCAACAATTTAACTAAAGAAGAACTTGTTATTTTATTAGACAATCTAGACGAATCTTCAAAATCCTATTTATTTCAATTAGCACAAGATACATTAGATAAAACTTATGGTAGAAAATTATTTGTAAGAGGACTACTAGAATTTACGAATTATTGTAAGAACAATTGTAAATACTGTGGTATTAGAAAAAACAACAAAAATGTAGAAAGATATAGATTAAGTAAGGATGAAATACTTTCGTCTCTTAAAGAAGGTAACAAACTAGGATACAAGACTTTTGTCCTTCAAGGTGGAGAAGATTTATATTATACAGATGATCTATTAGTAGATTTAATAAAAGAAATAAAGAAAAGATATGAAGATACCGCTCTTACACTATCTATTGGAGAAAAAAGCTTTCAAAGTTATGAAAAATTTTATAGTGCTGGAGTAGATAGGTTTTTACTTCGCCATGAAGTTTCAACTCCATGTATATATGAAAGCCTCCATCCTAAGATGAGCTTTCAAAATAGAATTAGTTGCCTTTATAATCTTAAAAAAATAGGGTATCAATCTGGAGCTGGATTCATTGTTGGATTGCCAGGTGAAACAAGTGAAGTATTAGCAGAAAATCTAATGTTTTTAAAACAACTAGATCCTGCCATGGTGGGAATTGGGCCTTTTATACCACATCCTGATACTCCTCTTAAAAATGAAATAATAGGTTCCGTTGACAAGACCATTGTACTTTTAGCTTTAATAAGACTACTATTACCTGAAGTTTTATTGCCAGCAACTACTGCTTTAAATACTCTTTGTGCAAATGGATTAGAAAGGGGACTTCAGGCTGGAGCTAATGTTGTTATGCTCAATCTCTCTCCCATATATGTACGAGAAAAGTATGAGATATATATAAACAAAGACTCAAGAGATATTCATCAATTAAAAACCGTTGAAGAAAAAGCCACTAGAGTAGGGTTCAAAGTAGATATGGGTAGAGGAGATAATATTAATTTTAGGAGGATTTGAAATGAAAAATGGATTTATTAATAATAATTTAATACTAGAAAACCTTGAAAATGGAAAAGGTACTTCTAAAGCTGAAATAAGAGAAATTATAGCTAAATCACTAGCTAAAAACCGCCTTGAACCTGAGGAAACTGCCAAACTTTTACAGGTAACTGATCCTGAACTATTAGAGGAAATGTTTGAAGGAGCTAGGCAACTTAAAAAAGACATTTATGGTAATAGAATAGTATATTTTGCCCCTCTTTATATAGGAAATAAATGTATCAATAACTGTCTTTACTGCGGATTTAGAAGAAGTAATAATTCAATAGTTCGCGAAACACTATCCACTGAAGAATTAGAAGAACAAATTAAGATACTAGAAAGCAAAGGTCACAAAAGACTTATACTAGTATACGGAGAACATCCTTGCTATGGTGCAGATTTTATAGCTGAAACTATGAAGATTGTATATAATACTAAGAATGGTAATGGAGAAATCCGTAGAGTAAATATAAATGCTGCTCCATTAGACGTAGATGGATATAAAAAGCTTAAGGAAGCTGGAATTGGAACATTCCAAATATTCCAAGAGACCTATCATTATGATACCTACAAATTACTTCACCCTGAAGGAGATATGAAAAGTGACTATGAGTGGAGGCTAACTGGCCTAGATAGGGCAATGGAAGCTGGTATCGATGATGTTGGAATAGGTGCATTATTTGGGCTTTATGATTGGAAATATGAAGTAATGGGACTACTATATCATACAATTCACTTGGAGGAAAAGTATGGGGTAGGACCTCACACTATTTCTTTCCCTAGAATTGAACCTGCTATAGATACTGATTTTTATGACCAAACAAAATACAAAGTTTCTGATGAAGATTTTAAAAAAATTGTATCTATACTTCGTCTTTCAGTACCTTATACAGGAATGATACTAACTGCTAGGGAAAACCCTAATGTTCGTAGGGAAATAATTCCTCTTGGCGTATCACAAATTGATGCTGGCTCTAGGATTGGTATTGGTGGATATACAAAAGATGATTATATACCAGACAAAGAACAATTCCAACTTGGAGATATGAGATCATTAGATTCTATCATAGGTGAAATGAGTGACAATGGTTTTCTAACTTCCTTCTGTACTGCCTGTTACAGGTCTGGGAGAACTGGTGAAAACTTCATGAGCAAAGCTAAACCTGGTGAAATCCAAAACTTCTGTAGAGCAAACGCAATACTTACATTTAAGGAATATCTACTTGACTATGCTTCTGATGAAACTAAAGTGAAAGGTGAAAACATTATATCCAAAGAATTAGCAAGTATCGAACCAAAGAGAAGAAAGTTAATTGAAGATAAATTGAAATTAGTTGAATGTGGAGAAAGAGATGTTTATTTATAAGAGGTGAAAATATGAATAATACACCAAATTCAAATAGAATAGTCATTTCCATATATGGAAAGAGAAATGCGGGAAAGTCATCTTTGTTAAATGCACTGACTGAGCAAGAAGTATCTATTGTAAGTCCTGTAAGTGGAACTACTACTGATCCTGTAAAAAAATCTATGGAACTAAATCCAGTAGGGCCAGTACTTTTCATAGATACCGCAGGGATTGATGATAAAGGAGATCTAGGTAATTTAAGGATTAAAAAAAGTTTAGAAACCGCAAGGCGTACTACCATCGCCCTTTATATCATGGACGGAAAATATATTGATGAAAAATCTTTTGGGAATATGGAACTGATATTTAGGAAATATAATATCCCCTATATTCTTGTAATTAATAAAATTGATATTATATCTAAGGCACAAATTGAGACTTTCAGCAAGAAATTCCCTGAAGCTATCTTTGTATCCTCTACAACTGGTCAAAATATTAATTTACTTAAGTGTAAGCTTATTGAAAAAATTCAAAATACCGAAGAAGACTTGCCTATTGTAGGAGATTTAATACCCTATGGAGGAAAAGTAATTTTAGTAATGCCCATTGACAAACAAGCTCCTAAGGGAAGGCTTATTTTGCCTCAGGTACAGGTTATAAGGGACTGTTTAGATAATGGAATTAAAGCCTATGTAGTTAGGGACACTGAACTTGAATCTGCTCTAGAAGATTTAGATGATATTGATTTAGTAATTACTGATTCACAAATATTTAAAGTAGTTGAAAAAAAAGTGCCTAAGGACATACCTCTTACTTCCTTTTCTATTCTCTTTGCAAGACATAAGGGAAATTTGATGGAATTAGCAAGTGGTGTAAAGGCTGTAGAAGCTTTGGAAGATGGAGCAAATATATTAATAGCTGAAAACTGTACTCACAACGCTAGCCACGAAGACATTGGCAGAGTTAAAATACCTACCCTTCTTGAAAAGAAAACAGGGCGAAAATTTAATTTTGAATTTAGAACTGGATATAATTTTAGTGAAGATTTAAGTAAATATAGCCTTGTGATACACTGTGGTGGCTGTATGGTCAATAGAAAAGAAATAGAAAGTAGAATTCAAATTTGTAAAGATTCTAGTGTTCCAATGACAAACTATGGAATACTATTAGCATATTTAAATGGAATACTTGATAGATGTATTGAGATATTTAGATAGTTAGATAGTTAAGCCAATGAGTCAGGGGAACCTGACTCATTATACATATCCATATAATCCCCTTACCGATACTTCTCCTGACAATACATTTTCTACCACACCATTGCCATAATCTACTTCTAGTTCTCCATCATCATTTAACCCTACTACCTTACCTATTTTTTCTTCACTGCCTCTTATCAATTTCACTTCTTTCCCTATTAGTATGGATTTTTCTCTACACACTTTTAATGTATTAGAAAAGTCATCTTTTTCTATGAAAGGTATATATAATTCTTCAAATCTATTTAAAAATAATCCTAATAATTCTTTCCTATTGACCTTTTCCCCTGTTTCTATCTTAAGAGAAGTCCCTACCTTAGAAACTTGACCTTGGAAATCCTCATTATCTAAATTCACATTGATTCCAACTCCCATTATTACATAATTGATCATATTTAATTCACAGCTCATCTCTGTTAATATTCCACAAATCTTTTTACCATTTATAACTATGTCATTAGGCCATTTTATAAAGGATTCTATTCCTAAATCTTCAAGAGCAAGAGATACTGCTGCTGCACCTATTTGAGTTATCTTGGCAACTTTCATTGGGTCAATTTTAGGCTTTAATATTATACTCATCCAAATTCCTCTACCCTTTGGAGATACCCAGCTCCTTCCTAGCCTTCCCCTGCCTAATGTTTGTTCCTCTGCTATTACTACAGTTCCCTCTTCACTTTCATAAGCTATTTCCTTAGCATTTATATTAGTTGAATCAATTGTTTCAAAATAATGTATATCTCTTCCTATGTATTTTGTATGTAAATATTCTTCTACTTCTATATAAGTTAGGATATCTGGAGACTCAATTAATCTATAGCCTTTTCTAGAAACTGATTCTATTTTATATCCTTCTTCTTTTAGTGTGTTCATATGCTTCCAAATAGCAGCTCTACTTACACCAAATTTGTCACTTATATCTTCTCCCGACAGAAAATCATCACTATTTTCTTTAAGTAATCTAAGTATTTGTTCTTTCACACTATCACATCCTTGTATTATATATTCTCTATATTTGGCTATTTCCCTTTTATTTAATTATACTATATATTTGTTAATTAGCAGATGGATAAGCCAAGATTATTTTTTTCATATTAGTAATGACTACTCCAATTAACTATGATAATATGTATGTATCTTGTAATGAGAGGGATGGTTGTCATTAAAAAGTTTAAATTTAGTTTTTTATTATTATTTATTTTAATTAGTTTTCCACTGAATGTAAAAGCTGAAAACTCCATTTATATCCCTAAATGGAATGTAGAATCTGAGTTACATACAAATGGCGATTTGTATGTTGAAGAAGATATAACCTTTGACTTTTCGGGAGAATTTAATGGTGTTTTTAGGGAAATAGTGCTTAATAAAACCAATGGAACTAAAGATATTAAAGTGTTTGAGATAATTAAGGGAAAGGAAATAGAATATAACGAAGTTGTAGGAGGAAAAAATGGCGATACACAATCATATGAAATATTGGGAGGATCAGATAGAAAATTAATAAAAATATTCTCCCCTTCAAAAGATGAAAAGAAAACCTTTAGACTTAAATATACTGTAAAAGATGTAGCTATAAAGTACAATGATACTGGAGAACTTAATTATAAATTTCTAGGGAATGAAAATAAAACTGACATAGCCTTTTTCTCAGTTAATATTAAACTTCCAAAAAATAAAACTAATGAAGTAAAAATATTTGCACATGGACCTTTAAATTGTAAAATTAATTTTACTAAAAAAGATACTATTCATATGGAAGTGAAAAATGTCCCTCCAAATACATTTATAGAAGGAAGAATACTTTTCCCTGTAGAATTCATACATGATTCTTACAATTTGGTAGACAAAAATACCTACAATGAAATAATAGATGAAGAAATCAATTTGCAAAGAGAAATAACTGAAAAAGCTATAAAAGCTGAAAAGAGAAAATCTACTTTTAATAATATAGCTTTGATAATTGGTGGAGCAATGGTCATAGTAATTACTCTTATCATGAGTAGTTTGAGGCGAAAAATAAATATATATGAAAAAGTGGATTCAAATCCATTGCCTGATGAATGTACTCCTGCTGTTGCGTCTTATTTATTAAACTATTCTTTGGGTTCTAATGCTGTAATGGCAACTATATTAGACTTGACAAGAAAGGGATATATTAATATTGAAGACGGTGGAGAATATAAGAAAAAAACAAATAATATAATACTAACTAAAATGAAAGAAGATGGAAATCTATTTTCCCATGAAATTTTCTTTATGAATTGGCTATTTAAACATATTGGAACAGAAAATACAGTTGAAACTGAAAACATTGAAGAATATGCAAAAAAGAACTACACGCCATTTGGGAAAAGCTATGCTGAATGGCAAAAGAAAGTAAAAGAAGATGCATTTAAACTAGGCTACTTTGACAATAAAGGAAAAAGCCGAGGAATAATTTTATTAATTTTATCTTCAATATCTTTTGCAATATCTATTATATCTTTAGCCTTTGGAAGTATGTTTAGTCTATTTCCATTGTTTGCTTCTATATTTGGAATAATATATAGTATAACTCTATCTTTAAGAAGATCTGATTTAGGATTTAAGCAATCTAAAAAGTGGACTGAATTTACAAAGTATATGAAGGTCAATAGAAGCGATCTAGACAGTGATATATTTAAATATCCTTTGGACACATCACTTATATATGCTCTAGCATTAGGAGTAAATAGAAAAGATCTTAACAAATATAAAATATACACAGAGAAAAACTATGGAATTAGCCCTTGGGTATATTGGTATTTCTATACTGCAGGTCATAAAGATAACGCCTTTGATAAAAGTATTAATAGAGCCTTTGGCAGTGTTACTTCAGGTGGAAGTAGTACTGGTTCTGGAGGAAGCTTCTCAGGCGGTGGTGGTGGCGCTGGCGGTGGAGGAGCAGGAGGATTTTAATTGTTCTAAGATGCTTAATTAATTATTTTTGTATTTAAGCATTGCAAATCCTCCTTTTTTGATGGTTTCTTGTCAATTCCATTATATCAAATTAAAAAGGATTTGCTTTTTATTTATACATTGCAATTAGAATCTTTCTATATAAAAAAAGGTTAAAATTAGCAAAAGTAACTTAACTAATTTTAATCTTTTTTTATTTTTAAAACATTGTATTAATTACATTGTTTTTCAGTGGTCTCGAACCATCCCCTGACTCATAATTAGTAACTTAACACCCATCATTTATCTTGTGTTCTTAATTTATATATAGTATAATGAAAATACATTAAAATGTACATTGTTTAAAAAAGTTTATTTATCCTCAATAAGTGTAAGGGGGCTTATCTATGATAAAGAGAAGAATATTGAGGGCATTAAAACAAAATAGCGAGTTGTCTACATTCCATATTGATGTGAAGGTTAATGAAGATAAGGTTGTATTTTTAAATGGAGAAGTAGACAACTGGAATCAAGTAGTTAAAATAGGACATATTGCTGGAAAAAGGCGTGGAGTTAATGGTGTTGTAAATGATATAAGAATTAAAGGTCAAAAAATACACAAAAAAGATAAAACTCTACTTATTAAAAAAGGAAAAGAAATCGGAATTGTTGATGAAAGTGATGTAGTTATAATTGGTGGCGGAGTTATCGGTTGTGGTATTGCTAGAGAACTATCTAAATACAAATTGAAAATTAACTTAATCGAAAAACAAGAAGATGTTTCAGAAGGAGCTTCCAAGGCTAATAACGGTATGATTCACCCTGGAAATGCTGTTTATCCTGGAACATTGAAAGCAAAGTTAAATGTTAAAGGAAATGCCATGTATTCTGATTGGGCAAGAGAATTGGGTTTTGGGTTTAAAAGAACTGGTTCGATTATATTAGCTTATGACAAAGAACAAAAAAAGATAATGAATTTGGCATACTTAGCAGGAAAATTGAATGGTGTCCCTAATATGAAGAAATTAAATGGCAATGAAATCATGAAAATGGAACCTACTATAGAAAAGAAACCATTAGTAGGTCTATATACTCCAACTACTGCCTATGTTGATGGATATGATGTAACAATTGCACTAGCTGAAAACGCTTCCATGAATGGAGTTAAATTTCATCTTGGTACAGAAGTCGTTGATGTAATAACAAGTAATGGTAAGGTGAAAGGTGTTATTACTGATAAGGGTATTTTCAAAGCTAAATATATTATTAACTGTGCTGGTATTTACGCAGATGAAATTTCTGAAATGGCTGGGGATAGATTCTTTACACTGCATCCAAGAAGAGGTTGTATAATAATATTTGATAAAAACAAAACTGGAGTTTCTCGCTCTACTGGTATAGTGAATACTTCTAATCGTAACAAACAGTCAAAAGGTGGAGGCCCTCAACAAACTGTTGAAGGAAATGCTCTTTGGGGTCCTTCTGCTACTGAAATTCCGAACAAAGAAGATAAAGGCGTAACAAGAGAAGAATTTGAATACGCATTTAACTCTGGAAAAAGGGTAAATCCAAATATAACTAAAGGTGATGTGATTACTTATTTTAGTGGGGTTCGTGCACCAGATTATAAGGAAGATTTCATTATAGGTATGTCCAAGAAAGTGGATGGTTTCATTAATGTAGCTGCTATTCAATCACCTGGACTAGCATCTGCTCCTGCTATTGCTCAAATGGTGGAAAATATTATCTTAGAAAATTCAAGTTCAATTGAAAAGAATCTAAATTACAATCCCATTAGAAAACCGCCTATTGAATTCAGAAAATTGCCACTTGAAAAACAAGATGAACTTATTAGAAAAAATCCAATGTATGGTCATATAGTATGCCGTTGTGAAACTGTAACGGAAGCAGAGATTGTTAATGCTATTCACTCACCAATTCCTGCAACTACAATAGATGCAATAAAACGTCGTACCCGTTCAAGTATGGGACGTTGTCAAGGAGGTTTCTGTGGACCAAAGATAGTAAATATACTAGCTCGTGAATTGGGTAAAGACGTGACTGAAATTACTTTGAAGGGCAGTAATTCATACATTATTAACAGTAAATCTCGTTAATGGGAGGTGAAGGAATGAAAATAATAAATACAGATTTAGCAATTATCGGGGGAGGCCCAGCAGGTCTTGCAGCAGCATTAGAAGGAAAAAAACAAGGAATAAAAAACATCCTCATACTTGAAAGAAATGATGAACTAGGAGGCATTTTACAACAGTGTATTCATGATGGTTTCGGTCTTCAAAGGTTTAAGTATCAAATGTCTGGTCCTCAATATGCCCAAATGTTCATTGATGAAATTGAAAAATCAGATATTCATGTTAAGTTAAACACTATGGTTTTAGATATAAATGAAAATAAAGCCATTCATGCTGTAAATAGTACAGATGGAGTAATTGAAATTAATTCAAAAACTATAATCTTAGCTATGGGATGTCGTGAGAGAACTAAGAATCAAGTGTTTATATGGGGTACTCGTCCTTCCGGAGTCATGACTGCTGGCAGTCTTCAACGATATATGAATATTGAAGGTCTTCTTCCTGGAAAAAAGGCTGTAATATTGGGTTCAGGAGATATAGGTTTGATTATGGCTAGAAGAATGACTTGGGAAGGTATAGATGTAGAAGGTGTATATGAAGTAATGTCAAACCCCGGTGGGCTAACTCGTAATATTGTTCAATGTCTTAATGATTATAATATACCACTACATTTGTCAACAACAGTTATTGAAATTCATGGAAATCATAGATTGAAAGGGGTAACAGTTGCAAAGGTAGATAACAAAATGAACCCTATTAATGGAACAGAAAGATATATTGAATGTGATTTATTAGCTCTTTCAGTTGGATTGATTCCAGAAAATGAATTGAGTAAAAAGGCAAATGTTAAATTGTCTAATATTACAAAAGGTCCTGAATTAAATGAAAGCATGATGACAAGTATACCAGGAATTTTTGCCTGTGGAAATGTTTCAGCAGTTTTTGATTTAGCTGATTATGTATCAGAAACTGGTGAGTTGGCTGCTAGGGGGGCTGCTAAATATATAAGAAATGAAATAAATAAAGAATCTCCTATTGAAATAGTACCTGGAAAAAATGCAGCATTAGTTCTACCTCAAAAAATAAATATTGATAATTTAGGAGAACAGGTAAAATTATATTTAAGAACAAGAAAGATTATTGAAAAAGCAGTTGTAAATGTGTCCCTCCATGGTAATTTAGTTCATAGTCAAAAATTCAGAATTGTAAGACCTCCAGAAATGGTTATAACAAATTTCCCTAGTGATAAGTTAAAGAAATTTCAAAATCGTGGAAAGCTTACCGTAGAAATTGTAAGGGAGGGAGATTAGATATGGACATCAAAAAATATACATGTATTGTTTGCCCTATGAGCTGCGATATAGTTCTAAAAGCCGAAAAAGGCAAAATAATTGATGTATCAGGTTTTACTTGTAAAAGAGGAGAAAACTTTGCAAGAAATGAATATATTAATCCATTACGCACACTGACAACAGTTATAAAGCTAGAAAATTCTCACTATAATTGTTTACCTGTTATTAGTGATGGTAGTATACCAAAGGATTTAATAGGTAAAAGTTTAGCTCTTTTAAAAAAGATTAGTGTCAAAGCACCAGTTACAAAAGATGATTTAATAGTTGAAGATTTATTGTCTACAGGCGTAAATATTATTGCTGCAAAGTCAGTAAAAGAAAGGGGATAGTTTAATGTCAAGGGAAAATATGATTAGTCAACTTAAAGAAATTGTTAGTGAATCACAAGTCTTCACTGATCAATCAACAGTCGCACAAAAATCTGTTGATTTATATGCACTACGCCTTTTTCAAAAACACGTTGGTTGGAAACCAACTCTAGCTAAATGTGTTGTTAAACCAAGAACTGTAAAAGAAGTTTCAAAATTGCTAAAATACGCAAATGAGAACAAAATTCCTGTTATACCTTATGGAGGAGGCTCTGGAGTTTTAGGAGGTGCAGAAACCAGAAAAGAAGATACTATTGTAATTGATCTAAGTGATATAAATAACATCATCGAATTAAATGAAAACAATTTATCTGTAACAGTTCAAGGCGGCGTATTTTTAAAGGATTTAGAGCCATGGTTAAATGAAAGAGGATATATTACAGGACATTATCCCCAATCCATTGATTTAGCTCAAATAGGTGGATTAGTTGCCACTCGTTCTATTGGGCAATTTTCAACTAAATATGGTGGTATAGAAAATTTAGTATTGGGTTTAGAAGCTGTACTTGCTAATGGTGAAATTGTCAAAATCAAAACCAATCCTCGTCGTTCAGTAGGTCCAGACCTTCGCCAATTGTGGTTAGGTTCTGAAGGTATGCTTGGAATTATAACAGAGGTAACTTTGAAAGTATTTCCAACACCTGAAGAACGATGGCTACAAGCTTATGCTATTCCAACTGTAAGAGAAGGATTGGAAGTTATTCGCAAAGTTATGCGTGCTGGTTACAATCCACCAGTTGTTCGTCTACATGACTGGCTAGAATGTGAAAAACCTTATGGTGCATTTATGAATGAGGGAGAATGTATATTATTATTCTTAAGCGAAGGTTCCAAGGAATTGTGCCAACTTGAAGGTAATGGTATCGATAAAATAGCTACTTCACAAGGTGCAAGACCACTTGGTTCAAAACCTGTTGAAATATGGCTTAAACATAGGAATGATGCTGCTGATGAATATGAACAATATGGTACTATGGGGGTATTAGTTGATACAATAGAAGTATCTGCTAACTGGGACAATATTGCTGATATATATGAAGAAACTATAAATCGTATTTACTATGAAGTTTCAGAGACTATATTTTTCTCTGGTCACTCTTCTCACAGCTATATGAATGGAACAAATATATACTTCCAAATGGGTGCATTGCCTAAGAAGGATGTGGAAGATGCGAAAAGAGTTTACTATAAGATATGGCAAATCGTAATGGAAACAACATTAAAACATGGTGGTTCCATAGGGCACCATCATGGCGTTGGTAAACATCGTACAAAATGGGTTGAAGAAGAATTAGGTTCATCTTATGCGATGATGAGAAACATCAAAAAAACATTTGACCCTAATGGAATTATGAATCCAGGAGTTATTGTTAAAGAGAAATAAGGTGATTATGTGGAATTTGTTGTATGTATTAAACAGGTACCTGATTCAAATAAAATAGATATAAATCCTGAAACAGGCTCTCTTATTAGGGAAAGTACAGGTGCTAAAACAAATCCTTATGACTTAAGTGCTATTGAAGCCTGTCTTCAAGTTAAAGATAAGCTAGGTGGCAATATCCATGCAGTGTCTATGGGACCAAGACAAGCAAGATTTGCCTTAAGAAATGCTCTAGCCCTTGGTATTGATAGTGCGTGGCTTATTAGTGACAATGCATTTGCTGGTTCAGATGTATTGACTACTTCATACACTTTAGCTCAATCTATCTCAAAGATAACTAAAGCAGATATTATCTTTTGTGGCAAGCAATCAACAGATGGGGATACATCCCAAGTTGGACCAGAAATAGCAGAGTTTCTTCAAATTCCTCATGCATCCTATGTAACTGGGATAAAGGAAGTTAGTGACGAATATATTATAGTTAATTGTCACATGGGTTCCTTTGAAGAAACTATTAGATTATCTCTTCCCTGCTTACTTTGTGTTGAAAAAGAAAGTTTTGTACCTCGTATGTCTTCTTTTAGAAATAAAATAGAAGCTCAAAAAAAACCTATAAACACTATTGAACTAAAAAACTTAATCGACAAAGATAAAGACCATTATGGATATAGTGGTTCACCTACAAAGGTAAGTAAAATATATGTGCCTCAAATAGTAAGAGAATCACAAATCATAAATGAAATTACAGATATCGCAGTAGATAAAATAATAAAAAAACTAGTGGATTGGGAGGTATTAAAATGAAAGAAATATATAACCCAAATCCAATTATTTCAGTATTTATAGAAGAAAGTGAACATTTTATTAAACCTGTATGTTATGAACTCATAGGAAAAGCAAAAGAATTAGCTTCTAATAATAACATGGAGATTTTTGCAACTCTCCCAACTAATAATCCTAATTTAAATCTAGATAAATTAAAATACTTAGTTGAACATATAGATATATATCAATACAGTAAAAACACAAATTTAAGTATGCTTGATTATAGAGATTGTTTAATAGATCATATAAATCTCCATAAACCAATGATTGTATTAGTGGGTGCTACTGCTCTAGGAAGAAGTTTTGCACCAAGAGTTGCTGCTCACTTTGGTACTGGAATAACAGCAGATTGTACGGAACTTGAATTTGACCACAAATATGGTTTGATTCAGATAAGACCTGCCTATGGAGGAGATGTTATCGCAATGATAAAAACTCCAGCACACTATCCCCAAATGGCTACCGTTAGACCTGGTGTAATGGAAATACCTCAATATAAAAATATAACAGTGGGAAGTGTACAATTTCATAAAATCAATTATATACATGAAGAAATCAATATATTAAAAAGAAAAGTTATAAAAATCCAAGGTACTAAACTAGAAAATACCGATATAGTTGTACTTGCAGGAAATGCAATAAAATATCCAAAACAACTAGAAATTATAAAACAATTAGCAAAATTACTTGGTGGTGAATGGGCTGTAACTCGTCCTCTAGTTGAAGGAGGACTCGCTCCCCATGACCGTCAAGTAGGCATAAGCGGAAAAACTATTCACCCTAAATTGGTTATGGCTTTTGGTGTATCAGGTACAACTCAAACTCTTTCTGGTACATCTAAAGCAGAAAAGATCATCTCCATAAATAATGATGAAAATGCAACTATATTTAAAAATTCAGATATTGCTATTTTAGGAGATTGGGAGGAAATCGCAAAAGGTATTATAAAAAAATTAATTTAAAGGAGGAAGACTAATGAAAAATATGGATAATTTAAATTGGGAAGACAATAGCAAGGCAATGTATGAGGCAATAATTGATGCTATGCCACCACTATTTAAGGCTGCAGTAAAAAAGAAGGTAAGTGTATGGATTGATAAGTACAATATTGAAACCATAACAGAAGATGATGTTATTGAAACAGTGGAGAAGTTTGCTCCTGAAAATTTCAAAGAAAAATTACTTTCATTAGTTAAACAACTTAAAACTAAATAATTTTAAAAGTTGGGGCTATTGGAAAACCCCAGTAGCCTCATTAAGTCTTTTATATTTTTTAGACATGAGGAAAAGGTTTGCCAAGATGTAGTGTATATTTTTGATAATTGTATTTGGAGGGCTGGAATGTGGGAAATAAAAAATACATCATGTCTATTGATATTGGCACTCAAAGCATTCGTGCCATAGTATTTGACAGGAATGGAAATCAAATTAAAAATGAGAGAGTTTTGAATAAGCCTTATTATTCTATGAAACCAGGATGGGCTGAAGTACCAGCAGATGAATATTGGTCTAAAATGTGCATTGTAACCAATAGGATTGCTGAAAAAATGGGGGATAAAAAGTATGATATAGGGGCCTGTGCCATTACTGCTAACAGGGATAATATAATACCCCTAGATGAGAACGGAGATTATATTCGAGATTGGATTACGTGGATAGATCAGAGGAGAGTACCTGAAGCTGTTGAAAATTGTTACGTAGGATTATCAACTCCAGAAAGAATACTTTACAAGGTAAAGAAAAAAACCTTTGACTTTCTATCATATCAATCTAAATTTAATTGGTTTAAATATCATGAACCTGATACTTATGAAAAAGCATATAAATATCTTTCTATTGCTGGATTAGTAACCTATAGATTAACTGGAAAATTTAAGGACTCTATAGGAATGCAAGTTGGTGTACTCCCGATAAATCACGGAAAATTGGAATGGTACGATTTAGATATTGTATACAAAGTAATAGGTGTAAGACGCGATCAACTACCTGAAATATGTCATCCAAATGAAATAATGGGATATGTTACAAAAAAAGCTAGCATAGAAACAGGATTACCACAAGGGCTTCCTATTGTTGCTGCTGGTGGTGATAAACAATGTGAGACATTGGGAAGTGGTTGTTTTAGAGATGACCAAGCAGTAATAAGCTATGGTACCCTTGCTACTATTGCAGTTACCTCCAATAAATATGTACAAGATAGTGACTTTACCTATTATACTTGGCCTAGTTCCATTAAAGGAGCATGGAATCCAGAATTCAATATTTATAGAGGGTATTGGCTTGTCACTTGGTTCTGTAGACAGTATGCAGAAGAAGAAGGTTTTCCAAATCTTATAGATGAAATGAATATTCAAGCAAAAGATGTTCCACCTGGTTCCAACGGTTTATTTGTCTATCCATTTTGGACACCTCATCCTGCATTATATCCAATTGCAAAAGGTGCTATTGTAGGATGGACTGACTATCATGGAAAAGAGCATCTTTATCGAGCAATACTAGAAAGTATAGCTTTCGCCCTAAGAGATGGCCTTCATGTAATTGAAAAAGACACAAAAAATAAGATTGAAGAATTGTATGTTGTTGGTGGTGGAAGTAAATCAGATGTTTCTATGCAGTTAACAGCAGATATATTTAATATGCCAGCTAAACGTCTTCAAACCCATGAAGTATGTGCTATTGGTGCAGCCATAAATGCAGGTTTAGCTATAAATATGTTTATAGATGAAGAAGATGCTGTAAAAAGTATGACGAAGATATCTAAAGTATTTCATCCTATAAAAGAAAGTGTCAAAGTATATAATGATATTTTTGATAATGTATATAAAAAAATGTACACCAATGGAAAAAACATTTTTGAAACTCTTGCCAAATATGAATAATTTTACTTTTTGACCTGACCTTTCTGGTCAGGTTTTATTTTTCTTAAATATATTTATAATGACTATTTTAGTAAACTTTGATAATATATAAATACTAACAGAATTACGAAGGAAGTGTTTTAAATGACCCTACCCTTAAGGTTGATGAGCAAAAATGTAGTTGTGACTGCAAAATTATCAAGAGAACTTATGACTATGTCCAAAGGAGATAGAATTGACACTGTTTCTTCTTATGCAAATAGATTTGATAGTGCAAGGGGAACTGTTCAAAAAGTAATAAAATTATTAGAAGATGAAAAGGCCGTCGAGCTTAATAAAAGAGGACATCTAGGTACATATATTACTTTCATTGATTACAATAAATTATGGAAGTTTACTTATTGGGGAATTCTTACAGGTGCAGCACCACTTCCATACACAAGAAAACATGAAGGAATTGCAACAGCTATTTATTATCAAATGGAACAAAGAGATATTCCCTTTAACTTTGCCTATATGCAAGGTGCTGAAAACAGAGCTATAGGACTATTAAATCAAAGATATGATTTTATTATATTAAGTAAAGAATCAGCTATGGAATTGATATCAAAGTATGAAGAACTTGAAATTGCAATAGAATTTAAACCCTATAGCTATTTAAGTGGATATGCACTTGTCTATTTAGAAGATAGATTCAGCACAATTCAGGATGGAATGAGGCTTGGTATTGACAATAACTCCCCAGACCATGTGAAACTGACCAAAAAATTATGTAAAAATATTAATGTGGAATACGTAGAACTTCAATATACTAGGATGATTCCTAGTTTAGTTAATGGTAAAATAGATGCAGCTGTATACAATCAAGACACAATATATAAGCCAGAGATAAAAGGTTTTGTATCTCACAAAAAAATAGATTTAACTGAATTTGATGGTAATGAAAAAACAAAAGCAGTAATATTAATCAATAAGAAAACTTTTGGAATACGTCACCTTTTAAAACAAGTAATCAATATTGAGGAAGTAGAAAAGATTCAAAATGATGTAATGGCTGAAATTATAATTCCTACATATTAAATACTTCGTACTAAAGATGCTTAAAGCCTAGAGTTATAACTCTAGGCTTTATCTATTTTATCAATTCTTTCAATTCACCTTTAATCTTATATGGTACTTCTTTTAATTCTGAAACATCTTTTTTCCCTAAAAGTAACATTAATATTTTAAGTTTATGTGTTATTTCGTCAACATAATTATATGCAGAATCATATCCTTCCTCTAATAATATTCTCAATATTTTGCCACTTATGCCAACCATCTTGGCCCCTATACATAGAGATTTTATCACATCTTGAGAGTTTCCTATTCCTCCACTGGAAATAATATTTAAATCATCTTTTAAATCTACACACTGTAGAAGACTTAATGCTGTTGGAATTCCCCAAGAATAGATATCCGAAAAGTCTTTTTCCCCACTTCTTCTTCCTTCAATTTCGATGAAATTAGTACCACCTTTTCCCGAAATGTCTATATATCTGACTCCAGCATCATAAAGTCTTAAAGCCACATCATCTGATATTCCAAAACCTACTTCTTTTACTATTACAGGTATATGAGTATTTTCTACAATATTTCCTATATTGTTAAGTATCCCTCGAAACTCCCTATCTCCCTCTTTCATTACAAGTTCCTGCACTACATTTAGATGAAGTTGTACTGCATCAGCCTCTATCATTTCTATAGCTTTTTTTACTCGATTAAGGTTCATATTAGCACTTAAATTAGCTATTACCACTCCATCTTTAACTATATCTCTTACCACTCTAAAAGACTTAGCACTTTCAACATCATCTAATCCAATAGTTTGTGAACCTACTGCTATTGGAATGTTAAATTTAAGGGCAATGTCCGACAGGTATCGATTTATTTCCCGGGAAAATTCTGTTCCTCCTGTAATGGCATTTATCATAATAGGATAATCTACTCTTTTTCCTACAAAATAAGTTTCTGTATCTATTTCTTCAAAATTTAACTCAGGAATTGCATTATGTTCTAAATATATATTGTCAAAAAGTGTGCTCTGTTCATGAGTAGTTTTGAGGAAGAAATCAATATGTTCCTTTTTCCTATCCCTTCTTGTTTTCATCCTATCACCTATTCTTAGTCATTTTCACTATTTAAAAACATAATTACCAAACATATTATTAACTATTATATCCAATTCATCTTCATTATATATATAATAATCTCCTTTACCGATACGTTTACCTTTCCCAGGAACAGTAGCTGTCTCCATATTTTCAGTATTTATTTTATTAGCACTAAAAGCCATCTTTGTCAAATTACCTAAAGGAATGTTTGTATCTACATATTTGTAATATGCACTTACCATCTTAGGTAGTTTAAGTAAGTTTTTGGGTTTTAATGCTTGTTCCATAAATGCTTTCATAAATTGTTGCTGAGCTCTTATCCTTCCTATATCTGCATCCTTATATCCTTTTCTGTATCTTAGAAACTGTAAAGATTCATCTCCATCTAACACCTGTTCACCTTTCTTTAAGTCAATAAGAAGGGGTGGATCTGCTGTTGGATCTGAATAGTACATATTCTTAGGAACATCTATTTTCACTCCACCAATAGCATCTACAACTTCCTTAACCGCTTTATAGTCAACTTTTACAAAGTAGTCTAATTCTATTCCCAAAAGGTCTTTGACAGTTTTCACTGTTAACTCAGGACCGCCATTTGCATGAGCCGCATTGATTTTTCTTTGCCCTTTAAGTCCTCTTATGTCTACTCTAGTATCTCTTGGAATAGAAAGAATCTTTGTCTTTCCTGATTCAAAATCTATATTAACTAACATCATGGTATCTGTTCTTGTACCTTTTTGGTTTATATCTTTAGCATCTACTCCTAGTAATAAAAAGAGGATTTCGTTTTTTTCTTCAAATTCCTTATCTACTTCTCCTTCTTCTCCTACTACTTCTTTATTATTTAAATTTTTAAGGAAATGCCCTAAACCAGCATATGCTAAACTGAATACTAATAATGATATAAAAAAGGTTGTGAAAAATTTCCTTTTCATGCTGTCACCTCTATCTTTTATAAAAATACTGTAACCTAAATCATACTATAACTAGTAGTTTTTTTCAATCAAAGAATATTTCCGAAAAAAAAGTAGGCAAATAAGTAAACTATTTGCCTACTTCTATTTCTCCTGCTTTAATAAGAGCTATTTTGGTAATCATAGGACCAATTAGTTCATATATTACCGTACCTGCTAAAACAATTGTCCTCACCTGTGCTCCATAGGGAGATGGTAAGGTACTTTGTGCTACCATAGAAAGTCCTATTGCCACTCCTGCTTGTGGAATTAATGTAAAACCTAAATACTTTTGTACAGTCTTTGGAAAATTGGCAATTTTCGACCCCCAAAAAGCTCCCAACATTTTTCCCACTACTCTTACTACTACATATACAATACCAATTAAACCTACTTCTTTTAATATTGATAAATTTAATTGAACTCCTGCAATAGTAAAGAAAGAAATTAGAACTGGTGGTGTAAATCTTTCTACTGTAGTAAAAGCTCTTTTATTATTTGGATCTAAATTAGTTAGTGTTGCTCCTACCATCATACATGCCAATAGAGATGATAAATCTAGACTAATAGCAATCCCCGTAGTTGCAAAAAGAGTAGCTATAACCAAAGAAAGAAGCCCATCTTCTCCTTTTACTTTTTTGGATAAATAAGTTAAAAGTATTCCCATTAAAAAGCCTATAAACAAGGCAAAAAATATTTCTAACAAAGGAATAAATATTATTTTTACAATTGATATGCTTTCTGTATTAGAAACCAAAGCCTTGGCAATAGTTGTAGATATACCAAAGGCAATTATTCCTACAGCATCATCTATGGCTACTACTGGAAGTAATGTATTAACTAAAGGACCTTTTGCTTTGTATTGTCGTATAACCATTAGGGTAGCTGCTGGAGCAGTAGCTGCTGCTATAGCTCCCAAAACCAAACTAAATGGGATTGGTTGCTTTAAAACAAATATCATAACCAAATCAACTAACGCTACTGCTGTAAGTGCTTCAAAAACTGTTATAGTTATAATTCCCTTACCTAAACTTTTCAAATTTTGTATATTGAATTCACTACCAATACTATAAGCAATAAAAGAAAGAGCAGCCTCAGATATGATAGAAAGCTTGTCTGAGCTTTCTTGTGGAATAATACCTAGAACTGATGGGCCTATTATAAGACCTGCTATCAAATAACCTGTTACATTAGGTAGTTTAAATTTTGACAATATCTTTGCCATAATCATACCTGTAAATAGTATTATACCTAAATAAAATAACATATGCATTTTTTATCATCCTTTACTTATTGATTCCGTCAGTGAAATTAACTGGTACTGTGAACATAATCCCTACTCCATCTTTATTTAAATCTCCTATAACTCTTTTTACACAATCAACAGCAGTAGGAATTTTTTCACTACTTAGTACTGTAAATATAGTTTTATTGAAGGGCCTGTTCTCATTAAGCATCATCTTCAGAGAACCAAATAAAGGTATGTCACCACTATGATCATCAGCAAGAACACGTATCATACCCATACTATCTATTATAGTTGCTCCTCTAATTCCACAGTTATTGAATTCTACCATTAGGTCTTCAAGCTTATCTATCTTATTCAGTACAATTATTAGTGCTTCCATTTCATCGCCTCCTCCACCTTTTTTATTATATTCCTCACAATTTATTTTTTCAATATTTTTGAAACATATTTATTTCCTTCTATATAAAATCTAAAGGGGAAATCCTTAGCTTCTTCAGCATAGTCTATTCCTATTCTCTTATCAGTTATTATATCAAATTTATTATTTGAACCTTCCTCAATATACAATCTATCACCACATAAGTCTTCTCCATTTAAAGACTTTTCAAGATTCATTGCTTTAGAAAGTTTTCCCGGTCCATTGGTTAAATTTATTATTTGTTTTTTTGTAAGCTCATCTAATGATTTTTTATAACGATTTAATGCCATTTCTCCAATTCCCTCTAATGGTTGTATTCCTCTTATCAATACCGCTTCTGGAATCCCTTCTTCCTTAGTTACTACATTAAGAAGATAATACATACCATATATTATATATATATATGCTCTTCCTGGAAATCCATACATAATTTCAACTCTTGGTGTTCTTTTACCTCCGTAAGAATGTGCTGCTTTATCAATAACACCTAAATAAGCTTCTGTTTCAACAATTTTCCCTTTCAGTACCTTTCCATTTATATTATGTACTAAAGTTTTTCCTAAAAGTTCTTCTGCCACAATCAAAGTATCTCTATTATAAAAATCCCTTTTTAACTTCAATTAAAACCTTCCTCCCCTAAAAAAGTGGAGCTAATGCCCCACCTTTTTCTCCACCATATCTAATAATATATCCTCTTTTAATTGATTTGCACTTGTCTTTCCAACAAAATACTCTACAATTTTCAGTGCAAAATAAACTGCTACTGCAGGTCCTCTAGCAGTAATAACATTTCCATCTACTACTACTAACTCTTCACTGTAATTAGCACTCTTTAGCTCTCCTTCACATCCAGGATAAGAAGTTACATCTTTCCCATCAATAATACCAGCTCGTTCTAGTACTATTGGTGCAGCACAAATAGCTGCTACAAGTTTTCTGTCTTTATTTAATTCTCTTATAAGGTTTATTACTCTTTCATCATCCCTTAAATTGCTTGATCCTGGTAGTCCTCCTGGTAAAATAACACCATCATAATCCTCTGTGTTTTTTATGTCTCTTAATACTGCATCAGCTTCTACAATTATTTCATGAGCACCTTTTACCTTATTACCTTCTTTAATCGAACAGGTTTCGCACGAAATGTCCATTCTCCTCAAGTAATCTACTACAGTTAAAGCTTCAACTTCTTCGAAACCATCAGCTAACATAAGTAGAACTTTTTTCATTAAAATACCTCCTCTTGTTTACTTATTATATACCATAAGATAAAGTTATTATCAACTTAAAGACAAAAAAATAGGCATAGTTCTTTTTGTTGAAGGGGTATAGAACTATGCCATTGGTGGGCTTATTTATGTTCTTCTAGATTTCCTATAGCTTCATTATTTAAATCTATAATCTTAGAAGTAACAACATCATCAATTATATAATTATTTTCTTCTATCACTTTTAAGTATTTGCTAATAATACTACCTGTTATCCCTTCTTTATCATTAGCTATCGTTTTTTTATAGCTATTAAGAACATCTTCAATTATCTTTTTATCTTCTTTATTGTATATTGGAGTATTGTCTCCCCCTTGCATATACATAACTAAATATTCACCATAAAGTCTAGTTATCTCTTCACTTTTAACTCCATCTACATATTTTCTTAAATATTTTTCTGTATTTATAAGTCTATCACTTAAATCGTCCCAAGATATAGTTAGTGCTGCATCTATCATTGGAGGATTATCTAAATGTATAGCCATAATTTCAAGATACTCTGAAATTTCATCTGAAATATACTGCTTGTATCCATTTAAAACCTTGTAGTCTATTGCTGGATAAAAAGCTCCCTCTGCATTGACTATTTTATATTTCCCGTCAACAATATCAGTCACAAGTTTTTTTAACTCTTCATCTTCTATAATATTAATTTTACTTGAATCAAATTCATAATTAGGAAAAACTTTTGCTAAAGTAGATTGTCTATCTCCTTTGAAAAGTTCATCCATATAATGAATTGCATAACTTTCCTGCATGCGTTCTAATTCTATAACCATCTTTTCTGCAAACTCAAAAGATGCTCTTGAGATATTTTCATCAATATACTTTACTAATTTATAAGGCTCACTATTTTCTTTAATTAAAACTTCAAAATCTCTTTCTATTTTTTCTTTCTCTCTTTTTTCTGTTTGTGCCATCTGTTCTTCTATTTTCTTGGGATCTTCTACATTTTTTTGTTTATTGCTTCTTACTGTGCACCCAGCTATAGAGATTATAACTATTAATCCAACTACTAAAAGTAAATACTTCTTTTTAATCATAATATTACCTCTTTCGTTCATCTTAAATAACTTCCTTATCTATTATACCCTATTTTTATTGTTTTTCTATTATAATTTTATTTTCTACTATTTTATTATCAATGAACTATATTAAATATATCAAATCCAATTATTGAAGTCGTTACAAAACAGTTACAAAATTAGTCCCTTTAAAATTAATAATCTTATTTTTATCTTTTACTATCAATTATTTGTTAAAAATTGATTGCAGGTTTTTTCCTACTGCTTTTAGCAATTCTTTAGGTAGTTTTTCTACTTGTTCGCCGATCATTATCCCCCGTGGTTGTTTATATCCTTCATTCCATACGAAATTAAATATTTTTTCATTTGTTTTACTATTTTTACCTATTTGAAATGCATATATTTCAACATTCTTAGATATCAACTCCTGTATAGCTTCTTTTGTAGACCCTGGAAAACTTGATGCACCATCTGTAATTTCAAAAACTATCTTTATTTGTTTACCTTTTTTAAGTTCACTTTCCTGTATGGGCATAATGCTATTAGATATTTCCCTAAGGCAACTTCCATCGTCAGTAGCTCCATCTGTTGCATCTAACTTTACAATTGAGCGAATTATATCACTTTTTTCTTTTTCCCTCTCCCTTTTATTGTTAAATTCTTTAATCTTATAATACTTACTGCCAAAAAACCAGGTTTCGCTTAAAACCTCTACTTTTTGATTTAATTGTTCTCCATTACTTTTCAAATATCTATTTAAATCATCTATTGACAGCAACGTCACTGCCAAAGCTTTTCTTGCTGCCTCAATTTTCGACTTATTCATTGAGCCTGAATTGTCTATCACAAAAGAAATCTCTATTATTTCAGGCAATATATCTATTTGAGGCTCTAATAAGTATCGGTTAAAAATAGGAAGGTTTTTGTAACTACCCTTTTTTTCAGCCTCTACAAAATCTGGATAATAATCAATAAAGTTATCAATATCAAGTTTTCCCTTTATTTGACCCTCTTTTTTTACATTTATTTCTTTTTTGGCATCTCCTATAAGCTTTTCCCAAAATTGATGCATTTGTTCTCTTTCTGATTTCATTTTATTTGAATAAAATTGAAACAACTGTTGATCTGTTTGGCTAATCCCATAGGGAGTTAAATCCACCTTTCCTTCCGTAGCATTTTGTACACTTGCACTTATTTGATCTTTTTTATCTAGCATTTCTTCTAAAATCTTTTTGTCTTCTTCTTGGGTAGATTCAAGTGGATCTGGTATCTCATCTACTTGGGATTGTTCAAAAGGATTTTTATTTCCTTTAAGGTTTTCTTTTTGCTGTTCTTTTGATTTATAAAATATCATGTCATCAATTTCTTCTTTCCACATTTGTTCAAAAACTGGAAAGATAAACGAACGAATAAATTGATCTCTTTCTACAATTCCTTGATCATTATTTATCTGGCTAACAAATTGATAATGAATAAAATCAAAAAAAGGCTGATTGAAAATTTTCCTATCAAAGGTATTTTGGGCACATCCTTCTATTTTAGGCTCTATTTTATATAATTCAACAATTAAAAAGCTATTTGCAAAAGCTCTATGTCTAGGCATTTTGAAAATAGACTCAATTGTCTTACCTGTCTTTTTCATATATAAAACAATTTTTTCGAAATTTTCTTCATCCCTATATATAGGACACATCTGCAAAACCCTTAAGAATGCTACTTGCTTATCCAATATATAGAGAAAATCAAGGATTTCTTTTCTTACATAATTCGAAATAATTTTGGGTTGATATGCCTGATCTTTTTCTAGCCCTTCCTTTTTTATCCTAGTTAGAATATAAATTGTCATCCGATCAATTTCTTTCTGCCAATCTTTTTTTCTACTAAGATATTTTTTAGTTTGCCTTTCCCAATCAGGGTATAGGGCTAACTCATAGTAAATATGCCACATAATTTGATTTTCATCTAAATTTTCATCCAAAAAGCTTTGAAGTGGCAAGTACAAAACCCCTTTGGAAGGATCTAATAGAAACCTTTCTAATTTTGAGTTAGGAATATACATCAAACTAGAATCTCCTGTAAATGTAGCCAATGAGCGTTGTTCTTTTTGTAAAAATTTTTCCAAATGTTTTTTAGCTTCTTCAATTAGGATTTGTTCATCAAATTCAAACATGCCTCTCCCTCCTATTGATACAGCGGCAGATTCCACAAGTCTTTTGGTGTATTGATTCGACTAATATCTAATAGATTTAATTTACCTTCTATATCCATAAGCAGATATTTTGAAATATCTAATTTTAAGACATTTGTAAAAAAAACATCTTTGATTGTGGACTCTTCATTTAGATACCACTTCCCAAAATTCTCTTCTAATAAGTATACTATCCCATCTTCACTTAAAACTACAGCTGTACCCTTTTTAGATTCAACATCGAACAAATTGCCCTTTAAATCATCTATATTTTTTACATCTTCGTATAAAGAAAATATCTTGAGCTGTCCTTTATTTCCTACTACTAAAAGAGAATCTTTTTTGCCATTTTCATTCTCTAGAAATTTAATTTTCCTTATTTCATCATTTAGAAAATCCATTTCTTCTGTAATAATAAGCTGTTTGTTCTCATATTTAATAAAATATAATTTTCCAGTTCTTGTTCCAACTACAAAATAATCATCACTTATGTTTTCCATTGTAGTCCAATTTGGAATACTGCAATATATATCCTCATGAAATATCAATTGATATTCATCTTTTTCTTTTATTATTTCAAATAAACTTAACTTTTCTTCTCCATTCTCAACTACAAATAAATCATCATTAATTGCTAAACATCTTCCAAATCCATTAAAATCATAATCCATTCCAATCTTTTCAACTTTAATTTGTCCCTCAGCATCAAGTATTTGCTCAAAACTATCACTTGAAATTAAATAACATCCGCCTATAGCTCCAAAAAGCAAAATTTCTTTATCATTTAATTTATATATAAATGAAATTCTCTCCTTTACCTCTTTGATAGGAGCACTCCACTCTACTTTAATTTGAACATCAGCACAAGTATCTATATGAAAAAATTGAACACTTCTATCTACGCTAGCTGTAATAAAGAGATTTTTATTGATACTTGATATACTTCCTAAAAAACTATCAAAACCAAAAGCTCCCAATTGTTTTGTCGGATTTATTTCCATATAAGTCTTTTTGATATTATCTACATAAACTCGATAATATGGAATCAATTCAGTCAATAGATTTTCTTCTATTTGTGAAAGTTTTTCTAATTGTTCTTCGAAACCTTCATCTAAAATTCCATTTGTTTTGCATTTATTTAATTTTTTTCTTAAAATTCCAACTTGATTCTTGAAATATTCTACGTCTACTGACAAATTAGTCTTCATTCTTCTCCCCCATTATCTTCTAAGTATTCGAGTAAATCTTTTGAATGCTCTAAATGAGATAATTGTTGGTCTAGTTTTTCATATTTCTTTGCATCAATTGGCAATAGTGCATCAATATTATATTTAAAATATTTCACTAATTCTTTTGGTAAAGTTTTTCTAGTAATTTCTTTCCCAAATATCAGATAAACTACATCTAAATAACTTAAAGTTTCTATTGATGGGCGAATATAGTGATATGGACGAGTACGAATTTCATCATATATTGTATTTGCTTCTCCTATGCCTTTTGTGTCAATCTTCCATCCTTCTAATTCAGAAAAAAAGCCAAAACGCACAGCTTGTGAAAGAATATAATTTTGATCGTCAGGATAAGTAATTGAACTAATGAAGCCATCCCACAAAGCCTTACTCAAATCTTTTTCTTCCCCTTGATTCCAATTATCTAAAACGTGCAAAATATTACGAATTGATAATACAGATTCTCGAAGCTCCACTTCATTGTCCTTCCAATTGCCCATAAAAACATTTTGAGTAACTCTACACAACTGACAAAAACGAAACAATTCTTCCAATGTCCTCTTAGAGTTAGGAATGAAAATATTCCCATTTTTATCAGCCAATTGTGTTAATATTATTCTAAAAAGTTCGTTTTTTTCTGGAAACCCTTGGTCTTCTAAAGAGCCTGTTATGTTTTGTGGTACATAATTATATTCAATAGTCACAAAACGTGATTTAAATGCTGGATTTAACTCATTTGTTCCTTCATAATTAACCGTTTGAGTTGATAGATTTCCTGTACCAATAAATCCAAATCCAGGTTTAATCAAGACAGGACCAACTCCTGTAATATAAGCCGTACTTCCCGCATGACGCTGCAATATGTCATTCAAAGCAATTAAATTTTGCATGGCAATCGTATTTAATTCGTCAACGATTACAGGACGACCTTCTTTTACTGCAATCAAAATCTCTTTTTCTATTTTTTTTATTTCAGTTCCAAAAGCACTATTACTTGCTACTAACAAATCAGAAAAGCTCTTCCATATCTGAATCTTAAGCTGTAACTGCTCTTCATCAGTCATATTCTCTAGCCTTTCTTTGTGTTCATCCATCCACTCATAAAAATCTCCTATAATCATATTTAGATAATCCGAATATGAACCTTCAGAAAAACTATGTTCTAGAGACAAAGTTTTCTCTACAAACATATCTTCATAAGTTAAATTATGTGAACCAGATATAAAAAGTGGCTGTAAAGATTCTATTTCCTCTTTACTTCCATTAGTCAAAATATTTTTATAGTAAAGCTTTCTTTCTTCATTAAATTCTCTAAATTTTTGAATAGCATCTTTTTCTGTTGCATTTGAATTGGCAGAAAACCAATCTTCCATTCTGTCTTCTAATTCTCTTTGGATTTTATTTTGAATAGTAAAATCCACAGCTGCCTCAATTGCTAATTGTGTTTTTCCACTTCCTAAATGCCCTACAATATACACAGGAACACCTAAATTCAGTGAGTCTATTACTTTTTGTTTTGCTTCAGCTACATAAGGTACAGTTATTAACCGCTGTTGATTTTTATTTTCTATATCATTTATCAATTGACTTTTATGAAAAAATTCCCATGCTTCTGGAGAATTTTCCAAAAGTTCTTCTAATTCTTTTTCCAATTCTTCTATGCAATCAACTCTATATCTTGTGGCTGAATTGCTCCCATAATGGCCATAATTATTGCTCTCACTATTTATTCTTCTTTCAAATCGGAGGAAGAACTTTTCATATTGGATTACATTTTCAATTTCTTGTATCTTTTTGCCCATATTTGCTGTTTCTTCTTCTACATAAGCTTTATATTTTTCATAATACATATTGTCTTTTTTAGAATCAGAAGTAATTTTATCGTCTATTTTTTCAAATCTTCTAAAAGCTTTAAAGAATAATCCCTGTTCCTTTATTTTTTTTCTGTTTTCATATTCTAATGATTTTAAAGCTTCCTTGCGTAAATCATCTCTATACCAAATTTGCATTTCTTCTATAGTAGGAATATAAGCTTGATTAAGATTTTTGTTTTGTTCTTTCATGGAAGTTTTCTCCTTTATATAATGTTCTATTATATTATTAATATAAGTAATAAATTAAAATCCCGATTTTTTCAAATTCGGGATTTTAATCATATTATTTAATTCTAGATATCATTAAATAATTTTATATTCTTTCAGCATCTTTTCAATCTCTGTTCCAGCTACTTGTTTTTCAATTTTACGTTTAACTAGTGGTGGTAAATCAATTTCTGGTTTTTCTCCATCTAATAAACATACACCTGCATTTAACAAATAGCGTATATCATATCTAGAAGCATATACTTCAGGAACTCCTTTTTCAACTCCAGTCAATACATATACTGCTTCCATAGCTGTACGTCCTGAGTATTCAATAGTAAATACAGTATCACGTCCTGGATCATCCAATGTTTCAGCATATTGTCCAAGGAAAGCAAAGTTTACTGCATTTTTTGGTACAACATAAGGGCGATCTCCAAATTCACGAGGCATAAATTGAGATGTAATAAATGGCATCATAACAGGAACTGCAGTACAGCTTTCTGCTAATTCTTCTATTTTATCTGTAGGAACTCCTATATGATATAACCATTCTTTTGTAATTTCCTTGCCAGTACAATCTCTCATAGGTTTCTCAATGTAATCGCCAGGGATATCAGTAAATAAACTATATACCCAAACAACAACATCTTTTTCAGGTTGACCATAGTATTGTTCTTGACGGTTTATGGTCCAACTCATTAACCATGAAGAATCAACTGCTGTAACTATACCACCTGTTACAGTACGTCCAGTATATGGGGAACGTTTTGTAATCTTTTCAATATATTCAGGAACACGTTCATCATGACAAGTTACTGTACAAGACTCCCAATTAGATTTTTCTGGTTCTGTACAGAATTTATCTGGATTTCCGAATTCATCACATTGATCTGCTATATTTCTCCACAAAGTCCAACATCCTTTTGCTTCCTTATTAAATGGAGCTGGAGTATTGTCATCACCGTATCCACTACCTTCAGTCATAGAACCATTAGTAATAAATACTAAATCATTTTCTGTTAAGTCAATAGAAATGTCATTTCCATTTTTATCCCTTGCAACTATTTTCTTTGCAACTTTCTTATTATCCGTAATTGAGAACTCAACATTATCAACAGTAACTCCATATTCAAATTTAGCACCATGGTCTTCCAAATATTTAACCATAGGTTTTACAAATGAAGTATATTGGTCATGACGTGAGAATTGCAATGCTGAAAGAGTTGGTAATCCATCAACATGATGGATGAAACGATTCATATATAATTTCATCTCCAAAGCACTATGCCAATTCTCAAATGCAAACATTGTTCTCCATATTGTCCAAAAATCAGTATTTAAAAGTTCATCAGAAAAAATATCTTCAATAGCTTTATCTTGAAGTTCTTCGTCTGTCATCATTGTAAAAGCAGCTAATTCTTTTGCCAAGTCTTGACCCAAGTTAAATTTCCCATTATCATAGCGTTCACCTTGGTTATGAGTAATACGACAATTACTAAAGTTTGGATCGTCATGATTTGTATAATAAAAATGATCTAACACAGTCATATTTGGATCTTCTGTAGATGGTAAGGAACTAAACAAATCCCATAAAACCTCAAAATGATGTCCCTGTTCACGTCCACCACGTGCCACATAACCTACATTTTGGCGAACTTGGCCATCCAAAGATCCTCCAGGAATATCTAATTGCTCTAAAAAAGTAATTTTACTGCCATCCATGTGAGCATCACGAATCAAAAAACAGCCAGCAGCTAAAGCCCCAATTCCAGTACCAATTAAATAAGCTTTCTTGTCTTCAATTCCCGCAGGCTTTCTTGCATTTACCAAGGAATGATAATTCCCATTTGTAAGTGTAAGTCTTTCATCATGTGTCTTTAATTTCATTTTATCTCCCTCTTTCTTAATTTTTAATGATCTTCTAAATCTAACTATTATGCCCAAAGTTCTTTTATGTTGACTCTACCATTAGTATGCCCACATAGCATGATAAAAAAATTTCTACTTTAATTTTATAATATCGCTCTTTTATGCCTTTTTCATTAGACAAAATAACTGCGGTGTCTAAAATTCGAACACCGCAGTTATTTTGTCTAATATTTTAAATTAGCACTTCGTTCAAGGGACAGAGTAATATTTCCATCAAAAAGATGTCCAATTCGTCTAACCATAGTATCAGGGTCTTCCTTCATTCCTGAAGCAATCCAGCATAGTACCATTCCAGTGAGAGCACATTGATAAAATGAAGCAATAAGTTTTTTATCTTCCTGAGTAGCTGAGATACCTTTGCTTACTTTTTCTACATATTGAATCATGACAGTGCCTGACACATTGTATATATAGTTCTCTAATTCTTCTCTCTGCATAGAATTATATATATGATAAATAGCTTTTTGGTTTTCTAAAGCAAACTTAGTGGCTAAAAGAAAACTCTCTTTCCAAGAAAGTGTATCATTGTATTCATCAATGACTCTTTGAAGTTCTGTTTGGAAGATTTCTGATAAAAGTGCATATATATCTGTATAGTGATAATAAAAAGTATTTCTATTAATATTACATACTTTAGCAATATCCTTAACTGTGATTTTGTCAAGTGGACGCTCATTCAACATATTGATAAATACTTCACGAATCATTTCTTTGGTATATTGCTGTACCAAGTTATCACCTCCACAATGCCTTCGCTTTATAAAAATTATAGCACATGGAATGTTATTTGCAAACGAGACGGTGAGGCTGATATTAACCCTTTATTTCTACTTTACGCTAATATAATTATTATAACCATTTTAGATTTTTTGATTTAATTAAGAATTGGCTTCTGCCTTCTTGTGAACATGGAGTAAATCATGTCTATCCTTTAGCATTCCTTCAAACAGTGAATTTATTAGAGGATTTTCTTCAGAACTCTTAATTTGAGAAGTTCTATCAAGTTTGTATAATCCATTAGCCCTATCTATTCCCCTATTAGTTATTTTAGATACTGGTTGACCTCCACCACATACGCAACCTCCTGGACAAGCCATTACTTCTACAAAATGATAACTTCTTTCTCCAGACTTTATTTGTTTTACTAATTCACTAGCATTTTTTAGTCCATGTACCACTGCTAATCTAACCTCTATTCCGTCTATATCAAATACAGCTTCTTTTATATTTTCCATTCCTCTTACATCTTTAAACATTACATCCTTAGTTGTATGATTAGGTTTGTTTTTTAAAAGTCTCATAACTACTGCCTCAGTAACTCCTCCAGTTGAACCAAATATTACTCCTGAACCACTTACTAATCCAAATGGCATATCAAATGATTCTTCTTCTAATGCTTCAAATATTATACCTGCTTCCTTTATTAAAAGTGCTAATTCTTGTGTTGTTATAACTATATCAACATCTCTGATTCCATCATGTTCAAATTCTTCTCTAGCTGATTCAGCCTTTTTAGCTGTACAAGGCATTACCGATATAACTATAGTCTCTTTACCTTCCTCTTTATCCTTATCCTTGTAGTATTCCTTTAGAACTGAACCAAACATTTGTTGCGGAGATTTGCAAGTTGAAATATTATCCACCATATCAGAGAATTTATTCTCAGCAAATTTAACCCATGCTGGACAACAAGAAGTAAATAAAGGAAGTTCCTTACCTTCTTTAAGCTTTTTAACAAATTCATTACTCTCTTCAATTACTGTCATATCTGCTCCAAAGGATGTATCATAAACTTCATCTATTCCAATAGTCTTAAGAGCAGCAACTATTTTCCCTACTGTTACTTCTCCTGGATTTAATCCAAATTCTTCTCCTAAAGCAACTCTTACTGCTGGGGCTATTTGAGCTACCACTCTTTTGTTTTTATCATGAATTGCTTCCCAAACTTTATAATTCTCATTCTTAATTATAATTGCTCCCGTTGGACATACAGTTCTACATTGTCCACAGTTTACACAAGTTACTTCTACAATATTTTTATTAAAAGCAGGTGTTACTATCATTTCTGAACCTCTATATGCAAAGCTCAATGCACCTACTCCTTGGACTTCTTCACATACCCTTACACAGTCTCCGCATAAAATACATTTATTTGGATTTCTTACAATACTTAAACTTGATTTATCTATAGGAAGTTTTTCAATCATTTCATTAAATCTGATTTCTTTAATTCCTAATCTAACTGCCAACTCCTGAAGTTGACATTGTCCAGTTCTATTACATGCTGTACAATCTCTATCATGTTCAGCTAATAAAAGTTCAAGAATCGTTTTTCTATATTTTTGTAATCTTTTAGTATTTGTGAATATCTCCATACCATCCTTTGGTATCTCAGAACAAGAAGCAAATATCTTTCCATTAGTATCTTCAACTATACACATCCTACAAGCACCATAAATACTTAATTCTGAATGGTAACAGAATGTTGGCAAATTGATACCAGCTTTTCTTACTACTTCCAATACATTTTTTTCTTTATCAAATTCAACTTTTCTACCATCTATTATCATAGTACCCATAGTCTATTCCTCCTTTATAGCTGAAAATGCACAATGTTCAAAGCAAGTACCACATTTAATACAAATATTAGGATCTATTTGGAATTTGTCCCTTATCCTTCCCGAGATAGCGTTTACAGGACATATTAATCTACATTTTCCACAGCCTTTACATAATTCAGGTACAATCTTTATTACCTTTAGACCTTGACAAGTACCAGTAGGACATTTCTTATCTACTACATGAGATAAATATTCGTCTCTGAAATATTTTAATGAACTAACTACTGGATTGGCTGCGGTTTTGCCAAGTCCACAAAGGGCAGTATTTGTTATAGTATCTGCTAATTCTTCAAGTAAATCTAAATCTTCTACTGTTCCCTTTCCTGCAACAATTTTTTCTAAAATTTCAAGCATCCTCTTAGTTCCCTCTCTACAAGGTACACATTTCCCACAGGATTCTTTTTGAGTAAAATTCATAAAGAATCTAGCAACTTCTACCATACAGGTATCTTCATCCATTACTACCATTCCACCTGAACCAATCATAGCACCAGCTTTTTTTAATGAATCAAAATCCAATGGCATATCTAAATGTTCTTCAGTTAAGCAACCACCTGAAGGCCCTCCTATTTGAACAGCCTTAAACTTTTTATTATCTTTTATTCCACCACCTATATCAAATATAACTTCTCTAAGAGTTGTTCCCATAGGTACTTCTATAAGTCCAGTATTATTTACATTTCCAGTTAAAGCAAATGCTTTTGTACCAGGGCTATTTTTTGTACCATAGGACTTATACCATTCAGCACCATTGATAATTATATGCCTAACATTTGCAAAGGTTTCAACATTGTTTAATACAGTAGGCTTTTTCCAAAGCCCTTGTTCTACAGTTCTCTTTACCTTTACTTTAGGCATTCCTCTTTCACCTTCAATTGAGGCAATAAGTGCACTACCCTCGCCACAAACAAATGCTCCAGCACCTTTATTTACATGAATATCAAAATTTAGATTTTTACCTAATATACCTTTGCCAAGTAATCCAAATTTTCTTGCTTGTTCAATAGCCTTATTTAACCTCGTTACTGCCAATGGATACTCAGCTCTTACATATATATAGCCTTCAGTTGCTCCAGTTGCATAAGCAGCTATACTCATACCTTCAATTATATTATGAGGATCTCCTTCCATAATAGATCTGTCCATAAATGCACCTGGGTCTCCCTCATCACCATTACATATCACATATTTAATATCACTTGAATACGAAAGCACTTGGGACCATTTCCTCCCAGCAGGATATCCACCACCACCCCTACCCCTAAGTTTTGCATTAGTTATCTCATCGCATACCTCTTCAGGAGTCATTGTATCCAAAACCTTAGCAAGTGCTTGATAGCCACCGTATGCAATATACTCTTCTATTGATTCTGCATCAATATGTCCACAATGTTCTAACACAAGACGTGTTTGGGATTTGTAAAAAGGTATTTCTTCTTGCGTATGGAAAACCTTACCTCCTGATTTATACATAAGTCTTTCAACAGGATGTCCTTCTATTAAAGTCGTATTTATAATTTCTTCACAATCCTCTAGCTTTACTCTTATATATAAAAATTTATCTGGTTCAATTCTAACTAATGGCCCTTCTTCGCAAAATCCATGGCAACCACTTTTTCTTATTCCAATTCCTTTATCTTCTTCGAATAGTTCTACCTGTGCTAATAAACCTTTTTCTTCTACCAATTCTCTCAATCTTTTATAAATTGCCAAAGAACCATTTGCTACACATCCAGTTCCTCCACAAACCAATACATGCTTTTCTTGTTTATCAAGAGTATTTTTATATCTTTGAGATATTCCTTTAAGTTTTTCAACATTATTAATTTTCATCTTTCAGACCCCTCCTTATTTCATGTATAAGCTCAATAGCCGATTCTGGGGTCATCTTTCCATAAACCTTATCATTAATATTAATGGCGGGTGCAAGTCCACATGCTCCAAGACAGGATACAGTTTCAACGGTAAATAATAAGTCATCAGTAGTATGTTTTTTATTGTTTAATTCTAAATCTTTATATATCGCTTCAAGTATTGGTATGGATTTTCTAACATGACAAGCAGTACCATCACAAACTTTAATAACATATTTACCTTTTGGTTCTAATGAAAAGTTCTCATAAAACGTTGCAATACCAAATATCTTAGAAGAACTAATATCCATTCTCTCAGCTATATATTCTAAAGCCTCCTCTGGTAAGTACCTATACTTTCCTTGAACTTCTTGGAGTACAGTGATTATCGAAGATTGTTTCCCCCCGTACGCTTCGATAATGTCATCAATTATATCCTTTATCTCTTCAATAAGCATAAACTCCCTCCTAACATCTGTTATATTTGTTAATTTTTTAACCTTTCTTTTTAGATTTTTTGCTTTGTTTTTATCCGTCTGAATATTCTCTATTGATTGAATACTCTATTAACTCATGATATCATAATAAAACATATAATTCCACTCTTTTCAACTAGCGAAAAAAAGAATGTTTCTTTAATATTTTGTGGATGATATAATAAATATATGGAAAGAGGTGAAATGTATGTATGATATTAAATCTATTCTAGAAAGTCAAAGAAAATTCTATAGAAGTAATAAAACAAAAGATTTAAATTTTAGATTAGATAGCTTGAATAAGTTAAAAAGTATCATAGCGGAAAATGAAAAATCTATATCTAATGCACTTAAAAATGATTTAGGCAAATCTCAATTTGAATCTTATACAACAGAAATCGGAATTACATTAAGTGAAATAAGCTTTACTACAAAGTATCTAAGTAGTTGGATAAAACCAAAGAAGGTCAAAACCCCCGCAGCAGCCTTTAAGGCTAAAAGTTATATCTATCCAGAACCCTATGGAAATACACTAATCATTGCACCTTGGAATTATCCTTTTCAACTGTCAATTGCTCCACTTATAGGAAGTATAGCTGCAGGTAATACTGCTATTATCAAGCCTTCTAGTTCATCTGTACACACTGGTAAAGTATTAGAACAATTGATAAATGAAAATTTCCCAAGTTCATATATTAGCGTTATCACTGGTGAAGAAGGAAAGTTCCTTTTAGATGAAAAGTTTGATTATATTTTCTATACTGGCAGTGTACGTATAGGAAAAATGGTCATGGAAAAAGCGGCTAAACATTTAACTCCTGTTACATTAGAATTAGGGGGAAAAAGTCCTTGTATAGTAGATAATGAAGGAGATTTTGAACTATTTGCTAAAAGAATAGTATGGGGAAAATTTTTGAATGTAGGGCAAACTTGCGTTGCACCAGACTATCTTTTAGTTAATAAAAATATAAAAGATGAATTGATAAAACATATGATTACATATATTAAACAATACTATGGCAAGAACCCTCAGGAAAATGGTGAGTATGGAAGAATTGTTAATGAAAAACAATTTAATAGATTGATAAAGTTGATAAACAGTAGTGAAATTATCTATGGAGGAAAATATGACAAAGAAGATCTATACATTTCCCCAACATTGATAGGTAATGCTAGCTGGGAAGATCCTATTATGGAAGATGAAATATTTGGTCCACTTTTCCCAATATTAGAATATGATACTTTAGATGAAGTTATAGAAATGGTAAACAATCGTCCAAAACCACTTGCTCTATACTTTTTCTCAACAAATAATGAAAAGATAGAAAAGATAATTGGACATACATCCTACGGTGGTGGCTGTATTAACGATACTATAATGCATTTGTCTAACCCTCATTTACCCTTTGGTGGTGTAGGAAATAGTGGAATGGGTGGTTACCATGGGAAAGGTAGCTTTGATACATTTACTCATTATAAAAGTGTTTTAAAGAGAAGTACTTCCTTTGACCCTGATTTTAGATATCCTCCCTATGGAGATAAAATTAAATTAGTTAAAAAGATTTTAAAATAATATAAAACCTGCCATTCTATAACTTTGGCAGGTTTTTATATTATTAATTGTATGAAATAGCAGAAACATCTTTTTTAGTACTAGGTGAATCTTCTGCTAGATTGTCCTGTGCAGTTGAAAGCATAAGTTTTAGTCTATTTAGTTGATTTACTTCACTTGCTCCTGGATCATAGTCTATTGCAACTATATTGGCCTTTGGATATTTTTCTTTTATAGCCTTAATCATTCCCTTTCCTGTTACATGATTTGGTAGGCATCCAAAAGGCTGAACACATACTATATTCTCTACTCCACTTTCAATAAGTTCAACCATTTCAGCAGTAAGAAGCCATCCCTCTCCAGCCTGATTTCCTAAGGAAATTTCAGGTGTTACTAAATTAGCCAATTCTTTTATAGTAAGTGGAGGATAGAATCTGTTGCTTTTCTTAAGTGCTCTCTTTAAATGCTTTCTATAATGTTCTAAATATAATATAGAAACATCTCCTGCAAACTTATTTAATCTAGCTTTAGACAATTGTTTATATTTAAAGCTTTCGTTGTAAGCACAGTACATTAAAAAGTCTGTCAAATCTGGTACTACAACTTCTGCACCTTCCCTTTCTAATATATCCACTATATCATTGTTAGCTGTAGGATGATATTTAACAAGTATTTCTCCTACTATTCCTACTTTGGGTTTCTCCACATCTGTAATCTCCAATTTATCAAAATCTGCAACTATTTGGCTGATGTTTTCTTTAAATACTTTTTTATCGCCTATTTTTACTGATTCTATACACCTTTCCATCCATTTTTCAAACAATAAGTTAGCTGAACCCTTTATCTTTTCATAAGGCCTAACTCTATATAATACTCTCATGAGTAAATCCCCATACATAATAGCCATAACACCTTTGCTTGCCAACTCCATAGAATAAGTAAATCCTGGATTTGATTCCATACCATTAGGACTTACACTTATAACTGGAATATTCCCAAATCCAGCGTCTTTTAGCGCTTTCCTTATAAATCCTATATAGTTAGAAGCCCTACACACTCCACCTGTTTGTGTCATCAATACAGATGTGTTGTTCAAATCATATTTCCCTGATTTCAATGCGTTTATAAACTGACCAACAACTATAATAGATGGATAGCAAGCGTCATTGTTTACATATTTAAGCCCTTCATCTATTGCTTTTTTATCTACAGATGGTAATATTTCAAAATTGTATCCGCAGGTATTTACAGCTTCTTGCAATATTCTAAAGTGAATTGGGGTCATTTGAGGTGCAAGTATGGTGTGTTTCTCTCTCATCTCTGTTGTAAATATAACCCTTTCAGGTAATTCTCCTTTTCTTACAGGTTCAAATCCTGATTTATCCCTTTCATCAACTGCTGCCTTAAGTGACCTCAATCTAATCTTTACTGCACCTAAGTTATTAACTTCATCTATTTTAAGAACAGTATAGATTTTTTCAAAATTTTCTAGGATTTCTTGTACCTGATCAGTAGTTACTGCATCTAGACCACAACCAAAAGAATTTAGCTGTACTAATTCTATATCTTGTTCTCTAGCCACAAAGTTTGCAGCTCTATATAATCTAGAGTGATATGTCCACTGATCTACAACTCTTAATGGCCTTTCAGTTTTTTCTAGATGAGCTATTGAATCTTCCGTTAAAACAGCCATACCTAAAGATGTAACAACATTTGGAATACCATGGTTAACCTCAGGATCTACATGATATGGTCTTCCTGACAATACTATCCCCTTCATGTTGTTTTCCTTTAAGTATTTAAGCACTTCTTCACCTTTTTGTCTTATATCTTCCTTGTATTTTAATTCTTCATTCCATGCTATATCTACTGCACCGTTTATCTCTTGTCTTGAAACCTTCAATCGTTTAAGCTCTTTAGCAAGACCTTTTTTCAAACCATTCAAATCATCAAACGTCAAGAAAGGATTTAAAAATACTACATCTCCTTCTTTCAATTCATCCATATTGTGCTTGATAACTTCAGGATATGAGGTAACAACTGGACAATTTAAATGATTGTTTGATTTCTCATCTTCCTTCTTTTCATAAAAAATACTTGGGTAAAATATTAACTTTACACCTTTTTCGATTAAGTCTACAATATGTCCATGAACTAGCTTAGCTGGATAACAAACAGTTTCACTTGGAATTGTCCCTATGCCCTTTTCATATAATTCCCTAGTGGAATGCCCTGACAATACTACTTTAAACCCTAGTTCAGAAAAGAAAGTGTGCCAAAATGGATAGTTTTCATACATATTTAAAACTCTAGGAATTCCTATAATTCCTCGTTTTGCTTTACCTTCATCTAATGGTTTGTAGTCAAAAGTTCTATTGTATTTGTACTTATAAAGGTTTGGAATATCCTTTCTTGCCTTACTTATACCAGAACCTTTTTCACATCTATTTCCAGTAATGTATCTACTTCCATCAGAAAAGTGGTTTATAGTAAGAAGGCAGTTGTTTCCACAACCCCCACATCTTCTCATACTTGTATCATAAGAAAAATCATTTAGTTTCTCTCTGTCTAAAAGTTGTGATTTTTCTCCCGATATATATCTTTCCTTAGCTATAAGTGCAGCCCCTAATGCTCCCATAAGCCCTGGTTCATCAGGTCTTACAACAGTTCTACTTGACACCAACTCAAATGCTCTTAGTATCGCATCGCTATAGAAAGTCCCACCTTGAACAACAATCTTTTCTCCCATTTCTTCTGGATCTCTGATCTTAATTACCTTTTGGAGAGCATTTCTAATAACGGAATAGGAAAGACCTGCAGCTATATCTCCTACTGTAGCACCTTCTTTTTGTGCTTGTTTTACTTTTGAATTCATAAATACTGTACATCTTGAGCCTAAATCCACTGGATTTTTCGCCATAAGTCCTTCATTTAAAAATTCCTCTGCACTTAAGTTTACTGAATGAGCAAAAGTTTCAATAAATGATCCACATCCAGAAGAACAAGCCTCATTTAACAATATACTATCAATAACACCATCTCTAACCCTCATACATTTCATGTCTTGACCACCAATGTCTAAAATGAAATCTACACCAGGTAGAAAATAGTCTGCTGCTTTATAATGAGCTATAGTTTCCACTTCACCTTCATCAACATGGAGAGCAGCTTTAATCAGTTCTTCTCCATAACCTGTTACTGCTGAATTTGCAATATAAGCTTCTTTTGGTAATAAGCTATAGACTTCTTTTAATAGCTCTACTACCAATTCCAATGGTTTTCCCTTGTTGTTACTATAATGTGAATACAAAATGTTGTTTTCATCATCTATAAGAGTAACTTTAGTAGTAGTAGAACCAGCATCTATACCAAAATAACATGGACCACTAGCATTTTTTATATCCTTCTCAATTAACTTACGTGTTTTGTGTTCTTCCCTAAAATCCTCTAATTCCTCTTTATTTAAAAATAGAGACCTAATCCTTTTAACACTCATATCTATAGGTCTATCTAAAGAATCAAGCCTATTCTTAAGTTCTATAAAGGTGATTTCATCTACTTCTCTTGATGCAACTGCAGCTCCTAAAGCTACAAACAGTTGGGAATTTTCAGGAAATATAATTTCATCTTCTGTTAAACTTAATGTTTCAATATATCTTTCACGAAGCCCTGATAAAAAATGTAGAGGACCACCTAAAAATGCAACTTTTCCTTTAATAGGTCGTCCACAAGCAAGGGTTGTAATGGTTTGATTCACAACAGACTGAAATACACTTGCTGCTATATCTTCTTTTGAAGCCCCTTGATTTATCAGTGCTTGAATATCAGTTTTTGCAAATACACCACATCTACTAGCTATAGGATAAATGGCCTTATGCCTCTTTGAAAGTTCATTTAACCCCTTGGCATCTGTTTGAACAAGAGTAGACATCTGATCAATAAATGCCCCTGTTCCTCCAGCACAAATACTATTCATTCTCTGGTCAACTCCACCCTCAAAGTATGTTATCTTTGCATCCTCTCCTCCCAATTCTATAGCTACATCTGTTTGTGGAATAAACTTACGTATTGCCGTAGAAGAAGCTACGACTTCTTGGATAAAAGGTATCTTTAGCCATTTATTTACTGCTAAACCACCTGATCCTGTTACCATTATTGTAATTCTTTCATTTTTAAACCTACTATAAGCCTCCAATATCAATTCCTTTACACTGCTTTTAATATCAGAAAAATGTCTCTTATAGTTACTATAGAGTATATCTAATTTCTCATTTAATACTATAAGTTTGACCGTTGTTGAGCCTACATCTAATCCTAAATGTAATATTTTCATAAATTTCAGCCCTTGGCCTTTACCTCCTTATCTACTCAATAGAATACTATTTCTACTGAAAAATATACAATAACTTACATCTAAATACTGAATTTCAATATTTAAACTTACATGAATTATAGCATAAGTACTTGTAAGTTACAAACATTTACCAACTCATATTAGTTCAAATTTCAATATGTTAAATTGAATATATTCATTAATATTATACTATGTTCTTTAATATTCGTTTTTCAATGAAATTGGAGGTTTTTGATGCTTATTATATCTATTTCATATATAATATACTTTGTTAATATAATTAGTTATGAAAGGAGTGTACTATGGAAAGTAAAACAACTATAAAAGAAAAACCCATATTCAAAGTCAATTTATTTTATTTTTTAACCCTTGTTTGGGCAATAACAGTCCAATTCTTACCACTTAATGAGAATTTATATCAATATATAGCTTTTTTAATCCCAGCAATTATATATTTGGTTATAAATAGAGGGTCTGCAAAAAAGATATTAAAATTAAATCCATTGAACAAACAAAGCCTTCTTTTGATTCCTGTTATATGGATTTTCATGTTACCTCTTTCTATATTTGTAATAACCATATACAATTCATATTTTGGAAGTACATTGGCAGATCTTGTGACTGAAGAAACTTCTAATACTGCTTTAGGAATGTTTTTATTTACAGCTTTAACTCCTGCTGTATTAGAAGAAATCATCATGAGGGGCATAGTATTAGAAGGATATAGTAAAAAGAGAAGATTTATAGCTGCAATAATTAATGGATTAATGTTTGGTATGCTTCATCTAAATAGTTTTCAATTTTCCCATACTTTTTTTGCAGGAATTATAGCTTCTTATTTGGTTTACAGTACTAATTCCATATTTTCATCTATGCTTATTCACTTTATTAACAATGGCTTTCCTTTATTTATGGATTTAATTATGCCACCTAGCGATACAGGCCCTGAACCAGTTGGAGAAATAAATCTTTTATTATTAGGAATAGCTGTTGTAGTATGTTTATTTATCGTATATTTACTGATAAACAAATTGGCAAACATAAACAATATTAATTTAAAAGAAGAAAGGGAAGAATTATCAGATGAGAAGATATTTAATTGGCCTTTAATAATTAGCTTATTAATATTTTTATTATTTAGCTTATTATTATCTTTTACACTAAAAACAATGTAACCTGCTAATGTACTTAGCAGGTTACATTGTTTATCTATTTATTTAAATTTAAAAATGTTCCATATTCCACTTCTACTGGTACCCATTTAGAATTTTCATACTTCCAAACACTTCTTACATTAGAAAGTGTATCTGGATTAGCAAATCCCACAATTCTCTGTTGTCCTTGTAAGTAATATGTTCCATTTTCATACTGTACTGGTTCAAGAGCACCATAAGAATGAGTATATGGTTCTACTTGACTTAATAATTTCCCTTTTTCATCATAGATTTTTCCTTCAATATAGTCTTTTTTGTTACCACTTATATCTAATGTTATTTCTTTATTAATCTTTTCACTTTTTAGTTCTGCCTTATATCCGTCAACAAATTTCCCTTTAAAGTCAACACCTTCATTGTCTTTCTCATTGAATATGGTATTGATTTTATCATTGTCTAAAGTATATATTCTATTTTCTATGATTCCTCCACTTCCACCGGTGTCAGCTGTTGCCAAAATATCATTTACTTTATCTCCTGTAAAATCTCCTATAAATAAATGTCCTTCATAACCACCAAAATCTTTGCTCTCTGTTTTTGCCAATTTTTTTGTCTTACCATTCTTTATTATTATATTTAAATTTGAAGCATAAATATCTTCTTTATTTTCCTTGGTTCCTACTAAATATATTTTATCTTTTACGCTGTCCCCTGTAACATCTGCTTCTTTATAATCTACTACATAAGCGTTTTTTGGTAAATTTAAGTCCTTATGTGGATTTACATTTTTATTGTCTTTTGCAATAACTGAACCTGTAATCAATGTACTTGATAATAAAATTACTGAAGTAATCTTTGTTATTTTTTTAATCATAGTATCTCCTCCATGTATAATTTATTTTCTCATTAATTATATTTTATAAGATTATATCCAACAATTGGTTACAAAGTAGTTACAAACCAGTTACAAACAAGATAAGAGGCGGTTTTTATCCCGCCTCTTCTTCTTAATTATTTATTCTTCTTCATCTGAACTCTCTTGACAAGGCATTGATTTTGGTATGCAGATGATTTGACCTATTTGTAAATTGTTTGGATCTATTCCTGGGTTTGCTTTTATCAATTGTTGCACTGTCACATTGTACATTTGACCTATTTTATATAATGTATCTCCTGGTTTTATTCTATAATAAAATCCACCTGGACATGGAGGTACTGGTTGTATTCTTGGTATGCAGATGATTTGACCTATCTGTAAATTATTTGGATCTATTCCTGGGTTTGCTGCTATTATCTCTTGTACTGTTATATTAAACATTTGAGCTATACTATACAATGTATCTCCTGGTTTTATTCTATAATAAAATCCACCTGGACATGGGGGTACTGGTTTTGACATTGGTATACAGATAATTTGACCTATTTGTAAATTGTTTGGATCTATTCCTGGGTTTGCTGCTATCAGTTGTTGAACTGTTACATTGAACATTAAACCTATACTATATAGAGTATCTCCTGCTCTTACTGTGTAGTAGAATCCACCTGGACATGGAGGTACAGGAGGTATTGGAGGTATTGGTTGCGTTCTTGGTATGCATACTACCTGACCTATTTGAAGATTGTATGGATCTACTCCTGGGTTTGCTCTTAAAATTGCATCTAATGGTACATTAAATTGTATTGATAATTTATAAAAAGTATCCCCTGATTTTATTGTGTAGTAAAATCCATTTGGACATGGAGGTACCGGCTGTGGTGTCGCACTTGGGATACAAATTACTTGCCCTATTTGTAGATTATATGGATCTATTCCCGGGTTTATAGCCATTATAGCTTCAACTGTTGTATTATATCTTTGTGCTAATAAATATAGTGTATCTCCAGATTTAATTGTATAAGGGAATGAACCAACAGGGCAATATTTTTGCGAACGATAATAATTCATTACTTAACCACCTTTCTTTCTAAATTTCTTCAATATATTTTATGCACTTAGTCGCATAAGTGTGAACAAAGACAAAAAAGTAAACATATCCTATAAAGGACATGTTTACTTTTCTTTAGCTACGTCTAGGAATACAAATTACTTGACCTACTTGAAGATTGTTTGGATCTATTCCTGGATTTGCTGTTATCAATTGTTGCACTGTTACATTGTATCTTTGTGCTAATAGATACAATGTGTCTCCTGCTCTTACTGTATATAAAAAGCCACCTGGACAAGTTGGTGTTGGAGGCGCTGATATAGGGATACAAATCACTTGACCTATTTGGAGATTGTTTGGATTTATTCCTGGATTTGCTGCTATCAATTGTTGTACTGTTACATTGTATCTTTGTGCTAATAGATATAATGTATCTCCTGCTCTTACCGTATATAAAAAGCCACCTGGACAAGTTGGTGTTGGAGGCGCTGATATAGGGATACAAATCACTTGACCTATTTGAAGTCTATTTGGATCTACACCTGGATTTGCTCTCATAAGTGCATCTACAGTAATGTTATATTGTTGAGCTATTTTAAAGAAAGTATCTCCAGCCCTTATAGTGTAAAGTATTCCACCTGGGCATGGAGGTACAGGAGGTGCTGTACTTGGAACACATATTACTTGACCTATCTGTAAATTATTTGGGTTAATCCCTGGGTTTATTGCAATGATTGCATTCACTGTTGTGTTGTATCTTTGTGCTAATAGATATAGAGTATCACCTGCTCTTATTGTATAAGCAAAACTTCCTGCAGGGCATGTTCGTTGAGATCTATTGAAATCCATAATAATTATCACCTTCCTATATTTTAATTCAATATATATTATGCTTTTATAGGAATAATTGTGAAAAAATATATCAGACAAGGTGTGCCCTGTCTGATATATTTTTAGTTAAATAATGTGATTTCAGTTACATAATTGTTATAGCAATCTACTTTTACAAACACTCCACTGTCTTTATTATCCTTTAAAGTGTATTCAAAAACATAAAACTCAATATTATCTGTGCTTTTTTCAACTTCATAGCTAGTATCCGAAAGAACTAGATTATTACCTTTATCCCCTAATTTGTCCTTTATAAACTCTTTACTCAATACTTCTGCTTCATCCTTGTTCAATAACTTACCATCATTTTTTTCTGGTAGTATTTGTTTTAGATAAAATGCATTGTCTTCATTTTCGCTAATTCTAATATCAAAAGTACTTGAATCATCCCAAAATAGATATTGATGATACTTGCTATCATCACCATAATCATAATAGTTAATCTTTAGCTCAAAATTACTGTCAATATCCACATCAAAATATTTTTTTATCTCTTCAATAGCTACTTTTTTGCCTCTACTTTCTTCGCCTGTATTTTTTTCTTCTACTTGATTTGTCTTTACATTTTCTTCAATCTTATCTGCTTCAGCCTTATTAACATTAGCTTTAGGGCTACAAGCAGTAAGCGTAGTTGCTAATAATAATCCTGTCATTACCAAAGTTAAACTTTTCCTAAACATTTCTTCATCTCCCTACAAATATTGTTTATTTTCTATCTTTAAATCAATTATACATACCCTTGCCAATAAAGTAGTTACAAATGGTTTACAAAATAATTACAGGCTATATAGCTAGCCTGCATTGATTTTTTTCTTATTCATAAATTTTAAATATACAATAGTTACAATTGGTACAAGGCAAATATAGAAGGCATAGGGAATATATTTTATACTACTAATTCCTAAAGTTGTAGCTGGAATAAGCCCTGATATATTCCATGGAATGAGAGGAGATAGAACCACTGCACTGTTTTCTATATCTAATGCAAATTGATATTTACTTAAATCCATTTCTGTATAAATTTCACTCATCAATTGAATAGTTAAAACAATAGCTATAGATTGGTTAGCTCCAAAAGAAGCGGTAATAATACTACAAATAATTGTATAAATAAAAAGCTTATATCTTGAATCTGCACGTTTAAGCAGCTTATGAACATTTGAAAGTAGATTTGTTCCTTCTAAAACACCTGCCAATGCACAAGATATAAAAGTTATATACATAGCACTAAGCATAGAAACAACTCCTCCCCCTTTAATAATGGAGGAAAGTATTGTGTCATTAGATATTTTATAACCAAAAACTAAATAATACGAGAAATCTTTTATTCCTACATCTTGATAAAAATAACTAATTATAAATGCTAAAATTATACTTAATAACATGGACTTTTTTACATCTGTTTTAAACACACTTAATACAAGAATTAATATGGCAGGTAATAATACTATAATACTAATTTTATAATATTTAAGTATTTCTTCATTTATCCCCTTTTCCATAAGATTTAATGGATATTTTAAAGAAAATAGAAAATAAATTAGAATACAAAGTAATACTGGAACGGCTGTTGTTTTAAGCATGTTTTTAATATTTGTATATATATCTGTGTCTGTTAAATTTGCTATTAAATTGGCACTTGACGACATAGGGGAGCATCTATCTCCAAAATATGCTCCCGCTACTATTGCCCCTGCTACTATATTAGAATTTAAGTTTCCCATTTTAGCAATACACATAAGACTTAACCCTATTGTACCTACAGTACCAAATGCTGTACCCATTATGTAAGATACCATAGTGCATATAATATAGGTATATAATATGAAAAGCCTAGGATTCATTAGATTTATACCATAATAGACCATTCCTTCAACAGTTCCTGAAGCCATCCAAGAAGCTGTAACCATTCCTATAAGTAATAGTATTTCCCCTACAATGAATGATTTTTCTCCTCCCTTATAGGCAATTTGAAATATCTCCTTAAAAGAATATCCCCTCTTATATGCAATAGTACAAAATATAAAGAGACATAGCGTTAAGGGAATTCCTATAAATATATCTTTTACAACAGAATATATAAGCATTATAGACGAAATTACTAAGCCAACTAAGATATCCATTTTAGTGTGTTTTCTCCTTTTGATTTAATATATTTTATTTTTCAGTGACATTATATCATAATAAAACCCATATACGCATGTACATGGGCTTTATTAAAATTCTTTTTGATTATAACAATAATTTTTTATAATTTTAAATCCATCATCTAGCATACCTCTCTTTCTATCCCAAAGCTTTACTGCTACAAAAAGTAATACTATTGATAACAATGTGTAGAAAATTCTATTTACGAATATAGTATGCTCTAAAGGCTGAAACTGCGAATAAGGAGCTATCTCATTAAACCTAATTATATATTTTGTAATTTGATTATTGTGTATATCTATACTATACATCCAATAAATAAACTGTATTATGATAGGTACTATACCATTATCAAAGATAACTTGAAGTACATAACTTAAAGATGCGACAAACATAATTGTAGGCAAAATCCACAATATTGTATATTTAAAGAAGGCTGTATATGAAATAGAATCTCCTGTTATCTTTGAAAAACCATGAAACAGCCAAGTAGCATGACCAGCCACTACCAATACTATAATTAAAGCTGTAAGTACATCAGCTAAATACTTTCCTCCCACATATTTAAGAGAAGAAATTTCTTTAGTATATATAAGTTCATTAGAACCATATCTTTTATCTCTAACAAATGTAAACCCAGTAACAAAAACCATGAAAAATCCTAATACTATTCCAATGTAATCCGCAAAGAGTCTAGCATAAGAATTGGTAACCATATCTTCTTTGAGAATAGCTTCGTATTCTTTTTTTTCTACTTCATAAGGCTTTTTACTAGCAAAACATGAAGTGAAATATTCTTCACTATAAGCTGTATTTCCTCCCAAAGCTTTGTTCACTCTTTCCCTTATAATTCGAAATTCACCATAATCAATGTTAAAAGATTCATCTTCTATTTCCTTGATTGCCTCCTTTAATACAGTTTCCTGTTCATGATTTATCTTTTCATATACTCTATTAATTCCTTTTATCTTCAATGTATTTCCTACTTCATAGTCAACTTTCATATTATCATATACGGGCTTTATAAGTTCTTCACTATTAAGCGTTAATGCATCTCCTTCTTTTGCCCAAAGGACTTCAGTTTCTACCCTAGGGGATATAGGCTTTACCCAATCCCTTTTTAAATCTCCAATAAATTGAGTTTCATAAAATAAAAAAGTAGATACTATTAAAATAATAATAGTAAGACTTGTAAATTGGTATTTTAGTTCTTTGAAAAAAATCTTTCCAAACATAAGCCTACACCTCCTTTATAAATTTCATATAAGCATCTTCTAATGTCGGAGATACTAACTCTGCATCTAAAGAAGGGCTTTCTTGTTCAATCATACTTTTAACTGTACCATCATATACAACTTTGCCTTTATTTAAAACTAGTAAAGTATTACAACTTAAAGCTATATCTTCAACAACATGAGTTGACAACAATACTGTTCTATCTTTTCCTATATCAGAGAGCATATTTCTTATTTTAATCCTTTCTTCTGGATCAAGTCCTACTGTTGGCTCGTCAACTATCAATACTTGTGGTTCCCCTACCATTGACACTGCTATTCCAAGTCTTCTTTTCATTCCTGCTGAAAGAGTCTTCACCTTTACCTTAAACAAATGCTCAAGATGTACTTGCTCTAATTTATCTAAAATTTCATTTCTAGAAAGTTTTTTGTTTGAAAGTGCAGCAAAGTAATCCAAAATTTCGTATACTGTAAAATTAGGGTAAAAAGAAAATTCTTGTGGAAGATATCCAATTATCTTTCTTATTTCTTTTTTATTTTCTACACTTATTCCATCAAAATAAACCTCTCCTGAAGTTTTAGGTATCAGAGTTGACAGTATTCTCATAAAAGTTGTCTTACCAGCACCATTTGGTCCCAAAAGTCCATGAAGTCCTTTATTTATATTTAGATTTATATTATCTAAAACTCTATTAGAACCATAATCCTTTGTAAGATTTATAGCCTCAATGTTCATAGTAAATTTTCCTCCTTATCTCTCTAAATGAAAGATATTCATAAAGTTGAGAAGCAACCAAAAAAATGAAAGTAGATATTGTCAACGATAATATCTCAAAACCCAACTTTAAATATAAAGTTAATGCTAAAACAGTTGAAATTCCAAATATGGATATTAACCAGCGAAGTTGTATTTTTCTCAATACTCTTTCGTTTTTTCTAACCTTCTCAAGTTGAGCCTTATCATATTCTAAAATTCTAACACGATTCCAAACTTCATTTAAATATTTGCGATTATCATTTTTACCATTCATTTAGTCCACCTCCTATTATTTAAATTCGTCATTGCATAGCTCTTTTAATCTTTTCCTTCCACGAAATATAGTTATTTTTACTTGAGCTAAACTTATTCCCAATACTTCTGATATCTCCTTATAAGACAATTCTTGAAAGGCATATAGATAAAGTACTTTTTTCTGTTTAACATTTAAATTATTAAAACTTTTCATAAAGCCTTCTCTTCGCTCTTTATCTAACATTTGTTCTTCAGGAGAAAAGGTAGACATCGCTCCAATATCTAAAGTCACATTTCTATTATTTTTTCTAATATAATCAACTGCTTTGTTGTGAATAATGGAAAATAAATATGCTTTTGAGGTACTATAGCTTTTAAGCCTTTCTCTATATACAAAAAAAGTAGCAAAACTATCTTGTACTATATCTTCAGCAGTATGGTAATCCTTCAATATACTTACTGCAAAAGTTGTAGCTTCATTTCTATGCATATTTACAAACTCTTCAAAAGATTGTTCATTTCCATCTTTCAATAGTTCTAGTTGTTCATCCACCTTTTCACCTCCAACTACACTACTGTTTTTCTCTCTAATAGTTTTACTTCTCTTTGGTCTAGCCTTATCTAATTTTATTACAAAGCAAACAGTTTCACCATTTTAATCACTTTCCACTATATATTCGAAAAATAGAGATAAAAGTTACAAAAAATAGAGTCAATTTTGAAATAATAATAAAACATTTCAAATTTGACCCTGATTATCTACTATCTTTACCTAATTATCTGCTTAAAACACCTCTTATGGAAATTCTTTAAACTTATCTCTTTAACTTATACTATATTTTATCCGAATCTAGTCTCTAAATCCTCTATCCATTTTTCTTGTCCTTTTCCATATCCATAGACTGTATCTATATCCATTAAGCTTCCATCTCGCCAGTCTATTTTTAGTACCATGTCTGGAACGGAATTTATGCCTTTTTCAGCATATTTATTTAGTAAAGAACCATAGAAGGATATTACAGAGCCTTTATGATAATCATCTACATATTTTGCATTTCTTACACCATTTCTATATAAATCCATAAGGCTTCGACCATCTTCTGTTACAAATTTCCCATTTTTAACTTCAAGATTATTTATATTTAATCCTGTGTATTTCTTTATTTCCCTCATTAATAGATACTTTTCATATATCTCTTTCGTTTTCTGTGGTGAATTAGCTTTTAAGGTATGTGAAATATGGTAAAATAATTCCCTCCCATTATTCCCTTCGTTTAATACTGCTTCAATTAAATTCTTCGCCTTTTCATCTTCAAGTCCTTCTATCGTTATTATATAATTAAATGGATCTATGGAAAAAGTTAATCTTTGTCCTTTGGGAATTGTAATATTATTTTTATCTAGTATATTTTGAATTTGCTGATTTATCATATTTCTGTTATGAAGTTTTTGTTTTTCACTTTCTACAAGTCCATTTGATAACAATAACTTCTTTGCTGTGTTGTTAATTCATGAATATAATGTGCTGCACTAGAATCAAAATATCTTTTTTGTATATATTTTTTTCTTTCTTCTTCTGTCATATGCTTGGTTTCTTGATAAAGCCTATTATATTTCTCTTCAGCCATTCTTTCAAGTTCTTCTTGCCTACCATAATATTTATTTCTACTTTTTATCTCCGTTTTCGAAGCATCTTCTTTTATATTGCTCTTACTATAAATATTGTATGAACTATTTATTCCAATACCATTAACTTTCATCTCTATCCCTCCTGCACTTTCTTCTACATATGTTATCGGCATGAAGTTTTTTTTATATACTTGTTTATGTATTTTTATAGATATATTTCAATATAAAGTATTTTAATGTTTGGAATTTTAAATATAATGCTATGGCAACGGGTCCTTCAACAATGACGAAAGTTAAAATCAAAGTAGATTATGAATATGATATCACTGATACTTATTAGTTTTTATCATTTAAACCCCAAGGTTCTAAAGATTTGGAATCTTGGGGTTTTGTACATAGGATAATAAGGGACAGTCTGAGACTGATGAAAAAGTCAAATTGCATTCTTAACCGAATATAAAGAATCTTGATTTTGTACCTCATAGAGATTCTTCGTTAACGCTCAGATATGCAGAGAGCCGAAATCCTGCTTTTCTCCCTTCTTACATGTAAATACTAGAAACATTAATCCCAATAAGATAAACTCCAATCTTGTATAGATAAATGAATTTTGTAATTCAAAAGGCACAACTTCCATTTCCCTTCCTATGAGCATTGAAAATGAATACATGCTAAAAAAATTGTTTCCAAATATATCTGCCCACATAGGCACCATATTATTTCCTAAGTTTAAAGCTCCCATTAAAAATGCAATAGGTAATAAACCATAAATTAATTTAATATTAATTTTTCCTAAAAACATACTTAATCCTAAAAAGAATATAAAAGTTGGAAATAAAAAAGTAAATATAAGTTTAATAAAACTTCCAAACTCATTATATCCAAACATAGTTTTATAATATATAAAACTCATTAAAATTGGAACTAGAGATGTAAATATAAATGTAACAAATACAGCAGAAGATTTTAGTATATAGTATTGGGTTTGAGATATAGGAGCTGAAAACACAATACTCTTTGCTCTCATTTCCTTATCATTAAAAGTACTTGATACGATAAATATCATACAACCCATTAACAATGGTGAAATTAAATTTAGAAAAAGTGTATAGCTCCAATCTGAGAAAGGGGCAGTTCCCATATATCCACCTGTAATTAATCTTGTCAATGAATCATAAGCACTTGCTACAATCAATAAAAGAATATATAAGTATTTTTTAGACCATACGATCCTTTTAATCTCATATCCTAATATATTAATCAATTTCAATAGCCTCCTTAGTAAAGTTCATTTCTTGAAGAAAATCATCATAAGTTAAATCTTTCAACAAATATCTCCTATACACTCCCTGTATTCCTTCTAAAAAGCCTTTCTCTCCTTGAATTTCTTCTCCCTTCACAAGTTTAAGAGGCATTAAATAATACAATTCAGCTTGTCTTTTTTCCATTTCCAATGATTTTATAAACTTTTCATTTAATTTTTCTTTCATATCATCATTCTTTATATAATAATAATTTTTAAGTTCATCTACTCTGTATTTCCATGGAGTTAAGAAAGTCCCCGAAGAAACCATGTCCCCAAATTCTCTTTGTATATATTTATATGAAAAATAGTTTGCAAGTCCTTCGCTTGACCAAGGAGTATCTTCTACCACATTTACACCAGTCCCCCACCATTGATGTGCCATTTCATGAGCTATGAGATTTAAGTCATTTGCATAAATATCTACTTTCCTAAAATCTTCAATATCTCCATTTTTATTTAATATAGAATACATACTACTATCACGATTTATAGTGTTTTCTGCAAAAGTTATAACATTCTCAGAAGAATGACCTCCCCGTTTATATATGGAAACTTCAGCAATCTTTAGTGGATATTCACTGGAATAATACTCACCAATATTTTCAATATAATATTCCATTATACCTTTTATATGTTCTTCTATTTTCATGTTATCCACATATTCTTTATGCTTTGGTGTATAGTAAAACTCAATTGTCATATTATTAACCTCCATTTGAGTTTTCTCATATCTAGCAGCAAATGCTCCAATATCTGCAGTATGAGAACTATACTCAAATATCCACTTTTTATTATTATCAATTGTTTCTACATCTACAAGCTTACCTGGTACTACCATTGTTAAATAATCTGGTGCTATATAGTGTCCACAAATATCTATCATATCTCCCTCTGCAACTAATGGTCTAAAAATCCAATTTGAAACTTCAAGTAGATAAATACTATTCTTTGAAATATATCCTGGCATACCTACTCCAACACCATTTTTGTCACATTTAACTTTTCCACCATAGATAATTTCTATATTTATCTTTTCTACATTGGGTATAGACACTTCAATAACACTTTTATTTCTTTGATATTCTGATTCTTTTCCATTAACTTTTAAAGATTTTATTTTTAATCCATTGTTTGTATTAAAATTTATTTTATTTGAACCATTATTTATGAAATCATATGAAACATGAGCATCCATTACTCCATTTTCAGTGTCAAATTTAATTTCTGGATAGATACCATCTAAATATATGTTTTCATCTATAGAAATATCTAAGTCATTCATCAATTCCATGGTATAAGGTTCTTTAGCATAAGTAAATCCACTTCCTAAAACAACCAGTATAGTTAAAACTATTAATCCTTTACTTTTCATATTGATTAACAATGAACTACCTAGCCCACATTCATACCTTCTTCTAAATAATAATCCTATAAAAAATATTGACAGAGAAATTAAAAGCCACAATAGTCTATTATAAATAATTGTTTTTCCTACTGCCTCTATACCTGCAAAATCTGATACAATATCTAAATTTGTCCTTACCCAAGTAAATAAGTAGTTTCTTGATGTCAGACACTTTATAAATATCATTCCAAATATTAGAACACTTATATCCAAATTCTCTGTTAAAAGATAGAACCCAGATATCATTAAAATAGAAAATAAAAGTGTTGGGAAAAATATCAAAAGGTAACTAAACAAGTAATAAGTTATATCAATTGGAATACCATATATTAACTTTTGTATAGCCATGACTACTATCATTCCAACTATAGTTGTTATAATTGCATAAAATATTGTAGAAAAAATTCGAGTCCTTATTATATTTAAGTAATCTATATTTGATTTTACAATAGTTCTACTTCTCTTTCTCCTATCCTTATCTAAATTTAGTACAGTAAACAAAGCAAACAGTAGTGATGAAATAGTAGCGCCAAACTTTGCAGAATTAAAGGATATCGTTGAAGAAGTTTTTCTTATATTAAACAAATTAAAATCATTTGTCATATTTAATGAATTAATCCCTATTACCAACATGATACACGTTATTAAAATCAATAAAATGACTACCTTCCCTTTAAACATATACTTAATTTCATTCTTAACTAATGACAATCTATTTGGCATTTTGCACTTCTCCTCTCAGCATACAATATACATAAGCGTCCTCTAAAGAAGGAGTTATCTTTTCAAAAGATGATGGCAAATCCTTAGACACAACCCTATATTTAGTTCCGATGGGAGTTATGACAGTTGAAGTAATCTTAAACTCACCCTTCATTTCACTTTCTAATATTTTTTCTCGATCGTTCCCCATGATTTCAATAGTCCCCACATGCCCTAAAGCTTCTTTTACTAAATCATTAGGTTTCCCAACAAAAAGTATATTACCTTTATTTAAAACAATTATTGAATTACATATAGATTCTACATCTTCAATAATGTGAGTGGATAATATAACAATTTTATCCTTGGAACCTTCAGAGAAAAGATTTCTGAACTTAATCCTTTCTTCTGGATCAAGACCTACTGTAGGCTCGTCAACTATCAATAATTCAGGATTATTTAATATTGCCTGAGCAATACCTACTCTTTGTTTTTGTCCTCCTGAAAGAGTCTTTATTTTGAACTTTCTTTTTTCTTGTAAGCTTGTCATATTAATAGCCCTATCTATTGATTCCCTTTTGTTATGATTAAGACCTTTTAGGCAAGCCATATAATCCAAGAATTCCTCTACCTTGAGTTCCTCATATAGTCCAAAGTCTTGAGGCAGATATCCTAATCTTTCTTTAAGATGTTTTTCATTCTTAATTAAAGGAATTCCATCTATTGTGATACTTCCACTTGTAGGAAGCAATTGTCCTACTAACATCCTCATTAATGTACTTTTCCCAGCACCATTTGGCCCTACAAACCCAATCATAGCTGGAGAATTAATTTCTAAATTAATATTGTCAAGTGCTTTTACATTTTTATATTCTTTGCTAATATTCTCTAATCTTATTTCCATTTTTATCACCCTCCACTATATATTCGAGAAATGGAGATAAAAGTTACAAAAAAATAAGGTCAAGTTTGAAATAATAATATAATATTTCAAACTTGACCCTTTTTCTCTACTTGCCACCATCTTTACGTGAACTAATCTTAATTCAAATTCTTTATATCTTGAAACAAATCCTTTTCAGATTTTATTTTTGTTTCTTCTCCAATTACACATATATTATTTTGCTTTAAAATTTCGTCTATCATATCTGCATAGCCTCTTATATCCTCTACCGTTGTAGATAGGATTTCATCTCGATATCTCTGTATATCTTCTTGTGTTTTCCCTGTTATATACATAATATCGGACTTTACTCCTTTATAACTTACTTCACTGGGATAATCAACAATAAATAGTGCTCTATCAATATATTTTGCCATTTTATCTTCATCTGCAGTGAAGTTTCTAAGGTAATTACCTGACCCATTAAATATTTCTATAGTTTCCCTTAGGTTTGGATCTCTATATGAATAGAACATAACAGATGAATCAGTTATCATAGCAGCTCCACCATAAGCTCCACCTTTTACCCTAATCTCTTTGCTTAAATATCCACTTAAAACTTTCTCCAGTACAGCCAATTTCCCACTATTCTCATACCCCAACTCTTTAAAATTCCCAGCCTTTGCTACATATTGAACTTTTGAAGGTATTATAAAACCTTCTTTTTTTATTGAATCATCAAATTCATACTTCTGTATTTGAAGATTGTTTGCTTTTATATTATCTGCAAAACTTTTAAATCTTTTTTCAAACTCATTATAATCTGCTTTATCCCCAGTGTAGCTGACAATTAAGTTGTTTTTATTAAATACCGTATTTCTTACTTCTTTAAGATTCTTAATGATTTCATCTGAATTCGTATCAAAGTTTTTATCTAGATCACAAATAAACTGATAAAAAGGAATATAGTTTAAATTCTTATATTTTCCACATTGAAAATCATAAGACGAAACCTGTGATGAAAGAAAGTTAAAAGGATCCCTTTCTATTTCAAATTGAATTCCTGTTTTTATCTGTTCAATCAGATTTTTTAAATTATCCTTATCATCAAAATTACTTTTATTAGTTATTTCATCTAATATGTCAAAAGCATTACCTAATTTGCCTTTTAATGTGTTAAAAGATATTAGTACTTTAGGATAAAAATTGTCTTTACTTTTACTGTCCTCAAATGCTATTGTTTCAACAGTAACCCCACCAGTATAAGTATATATAGCATTATTAAGTTGATTATAACTATAACTTTCAGTATCTACATTTCCTATAATCCTAGTTAATAACATTAGATACATTAGTTTATCCTGTGGAACTTTAGTCGTATCATAATATAAGTTTACATATTGGATTCCATTTGTGTATATTGGATGATTTAATACTTTCATTCCATTAATTTCTTTTATATTAATTGGTATTTTTTCAACCTTTTTATTTCTATCTTCTAAACTAATTTTAAATGGCTCTTCTTTTTTGGGTTTTAAAGAAGTTTCTTGCCACTTTTTAAATTCACTATTTTTGCTTATCAAAGCATTCAACTCTTCTTTAGACAAACTTGCCTTATAACTAGCGAGTTCATCATTTAATTGCTTTATATTTTCCTCTTCCAACCCTGGCTTTGGCTTTAAAACTACAAAAGATGAATGATTGTTATTCAGCATATACTTTTGAATTAATTTTTCAAAATATCCATCTTTTGCCTTTCCCTTTATTTTCTCAATTTGTGAATTCACTTTAAAACACTCTATCAAATTTCCACCGTACAACCATGTATTTCTTGCCTGGTCCATATAATTCTTCCATCTTTCTTCTGACAAGTTATCTTTTCTTATACTCACTTCATATGAATTAAGTATAGAATTAATCAATTCCTCATCAAAACCATTTTTCACTATATTGTTTAATGATTCATTTACTACTTTCACAACTTCATTTTTCTTAGATTCATTTGAATTGGATATTACTATACCTCGAATCGGCTGCTGTATATCATCTCCAACAGTACCAAGGAAAGTCCCTATTCCACTCTCTGAAATTGCCTTCTTAAAAGGTGAAGCATTGGAATTAAACAACATCTCCAGCATATTTAATCCCATATTTGTTTCATAATCTGTATTTTTGTCAAAGGCATAGTTTATAGAAAAATATGTTCCATCCTCTACACCACTCCCCATTGGTACTGGATAATAATCCTCTACAACATTCATTTCATCAAATGGTTTTTCTCTATAAATCTTATTATCAAAGTCTACCTTCTTTAACTTACTTAAGTAACCATTGTCTATGAATTCTAATGTTTTTTCAATATCCATATCTCCATAAAGATAGATAAAGGAATTAGAAGGAATATAGTTTTTATTATAAGTTTTCAAAAGTTCTTCATAAGTAAGTTTAGGTATATCAATTGGATTTCCACCTGAATCAAATCTATATATCGTATTTGGAACTAAAGATTTATCTACGACTTCGCACAGTTTACCTGTAGGAGAATATCTACCTTTCATCTCATTATATACAATACCATTTACATTCAACTCTTTTTCAGGAGAATCTATTTCATAACGCCATCCTTCCTGCATAAAAAGCATCTCACCATCATCCAAATCAGGAGAAAATACTGCATTTAAATATTCTCCAATATACTTTCTAAACTCATCTTCTTTATTACTAAAAGTATAATATTGAGTAAAATCAGATCCAGTATAAGCATTTCCAACATCAACATCAGCCTTTCCTGCAAAAATATGTTCAATAATGTGATATACTCCAGTGTCATCTTTTGGCAACGTCTTGAAACTAATTCCAAATACTTTCCTTTCATCATCATTCTTAATACAAGCAAGCCTTGCCCCTGTTTTTTCATGCTCAAAATTAAAAATTGTAGAATCAATATCTTCAACATATTCCTTTTCCATTAGCTTAAATCCTGAATATACTTGTGATATTTTTAATTCATCTTTAATACCTTCAGCTAATGCAGTTGAAGTATTGATTCCTATTGGCTGAATTGAGCCTAAAAAACAAATAACTACCAAAATAGATACTAAAAATAATTTAAACTTTCTTTTCATTTTTCTCTTCCTTTCCAATGAATTTTTCTATGCCATTTTTTTATATGATGTAAATGCCAAAATATAACTGCTATATTTAATTATATATAATAATGTTCTTGAATATCTTAATTAACTCTTAAAAGGTTCTTACGATTTCCTTAAGATTTTACACAACAAAAGTGCCACCTATGTCGGTAAGCACTTTTGTCATAATAAAACTTTCTCTATTTATTTGTAAAACAATTTCTTTTATTTAAAAAGAAAACTAACATCAATATTAATGCTATTATATTTAAAGCACCACATACTCCTAAAGTAGCATCTAACGAAATGTCTGAGGCCTTACCCATTATTAAATTTGAAAACCCTCCAATTATATCACCTATCATAGCATAGGCTGAAAGAAGTGTTGCCCTATTAGTTGTAACAATACTTTTGTTTTGTATTGTATTTGATAGGGGTTGGGTAATAGCAAAAGTTCCTTCTATAACAAACATCATACCTACAACTAAAATCATGTTTCTCAAATAAATAAGTAGTAAATTAGCTCCTATTATCAAGCAAATTAAGATAATATATAACTTTTTTGTTCCTATTTTTTTATTCATCTTATATGCTCTAGCTGACATAAGACATCCTATCTGCATAAATGCTGTCAAAAACCCAAAATATTTAATATCAATACCACTTCTCAAATATACAGGTTGGTTTAAGAAAGCACATAATGCATGGGTACTTTCTGAAATTAAAGCCATAGATATTATAAAAATCAATATAGACTTATTATCTTTTAAACCTTTAAAGCTATCTATCAAGTTAAGCTTGTCTAGATTCCTATGTTCTTGAGTATCTACTAAAAAAAGTGAAAGAATGAAAGCTAATCCATAAGGAATAATGGTCCAAAATGCAGTTAAGTCTAAAGAATATTTTACTATAAATGAATTCATAAACGCTGCAATTAAAAATCCACTTGTAGAAGAAGCAGAATAATAGCTAAAAGCCTTGTCACTATCTTTTATATCTATGGAAGTATAAATAAGAGCTGAATCACAACCAGATATACCTGATATTGATATAGCAGCTATTATGCTTTCAAGTAAAAACATACTGAAAGAATGAGAATAATAAAATATTATTTTAGATAAGAAAAATAAAAAGAAAGATATTATAAGTGTTTTTTTATAACCTATTTTATCAGCAATATAACCCCATGGTATTTCAAATACAAACATGAGAATAATAAAAATTGTCTCTAAAATGAAAATATCATTTAATGAAAGTCCTCTACTTTGCCTAAACAAAGTAGCAACAGGCCCATAAAAAATCAGACCTTGTAAAAATACTATTATACAAAGTAAATACACATTTCTATTCATTTTAACACCTCCACAATTAATTGCATAACAAAAAACCCTTTAATATTAGGGGAATTTTTGTTTTATAAAAATGCTCGCAATTAATGTTTAGATGCCACACGCCGCCATGTTCAGATTCTCCTTTAAATTAATTATTTTATATTTAAAGTATAACACAAAAAAGTTCCTTTCTAAATAGAAAAGAACTTTTCACAGCTACTTTCTTGGATTTGCTATTTCAACATTAATCTTTCTACCTTTTATTCTATGATTATTAAGTCCTGCAAGAGTCTCTTTTACATACTCCTCTGGTACTTCTACAAAGGAAAATTTATCATATATGTCTATATTACCAATGCTCTTTCGTGGAATACTTACTTTGCCTGTGATTGCTCCAACAATATGCCTAGGACTTATTTTATCCCTTTTTCCACTATTAATAAATAGTCTAACCATCCCTGCTTTTGCACCATTATTATAGCCTTCTAAGTTTAAATCTTCATGGCCATCTTTCTTATTCATATCCATGTGCATCTTAAGTATAGCCGCAGCCACATCTATTGAACTATAGTCTTCTTCTAGTAGACTATCTACAATACCTACGTACTTGGAAATGTCCTCGTTGTCTAACTCGTGTCTTATACTATCATATAATAAACCAATTTTACTTTCCTCAACATCATCAAGAGTAGGAATTTCAAGTCTTATTATTTTGGTCTTTGTATATTTTTGAATATCTTTAAGTTTATGAATATCTCTTCCAACTACAAAACTAAATGCCTTACCTGACCTACCTGCTCTAGCAGTTCTTCCAATTCTATGAACATAATACTCCTCATCTTGGGGAACATCATAGTTAAATACTATATCCACATCATCTACATCAATACCTCTAGCTGCTACATCTGTAGCAACCAAAATATCTATATTTCCACTTCTGAAAGTTGCCATTACCTTATCTCTTTGAGTCTGCTTCAAATCACCATGAAGTCCATCTGCAAAGTAACCTCTTCCTTGAAGTTTCATTACAAGTTCATCTACCTTTTTCTTTGTATTACAAAATACTAGAGAAAGTTTTGGATTGTATATATCAATAAGCCTACAGAGTATTTCTGTTTTCATATTATTTCTCATATCAAAATAAAACTGTTCTACTTTAGGTACAGTTAACTCCTTATGAACCACTTTTATAATCTGTGGATTTCTTTGAAACTTTTCTGCAAAATTCATTATTTCCTTAGGCATTGTTGCAGAGAAAAATATAGTTTGCCTATCTTCTGGCATCTGATCTAATATATGTTCAATATCATCTCTAAATCCCATATCAAACATCTCATCAGCTTCATCAAGTACTACCATCTTTATACTCTTTGGTTTTAGTGTATGCCTTCTTAGATGATCTATAACTCTACCTGGAGTACCAACAACTATTTGAACTCCCTTTTTTAAAGCCTTTATCTGTCTTTCAATTGGCTGTCCTCCATATACAGGTAATACATAAATGCCTCTCTTGTATTTAGCAAGTCTACCAACTTCTTCTGCCACTTGGATAGACAATTCCCTAGTAGGACATAGTACAATTGCTTGAAGCTGTCTTTCATCCTCATCACACATCTCTAATATTGGTATACCAAATGCTGCTGTTTTTCCCGTTCCAGTCTGTGCTTGACCTATTACATCAGCACCTTCAAGTATATAAGGTATTGCTTGAGATTGTATAGGAGAAGTCTCCTCGAATCCCATATCTGAGATAGCCTTTTTTATCTCTTGTGAAAGTTCCATACTTTCAAATCTAACATTCTTCATATAAATTTATAACTTCCTTCCATAATTTAATTAGCCTATCAAGTATATCTTTATTATTCCAAAAATGCAAATAAAATATTTATTAACAATATTTCATTCCCTGATAGCTTCCTCTTCTTTTCAACTCCATATCTATACCAGATAATACTCCTAGTTTATTAAGACTCCACTTAGGTTCTATCAATAGTCCCTTTTTTCCGTCTCCTGTAAGACGATGAATCACCATATTTGGTGGAAGTATTTCTATACTATCACAAATAATAGAAATATATTCTTCTTTTGAGAATATATAAAAAGGAGAATTTTTATAGTATTCATAAAGATCCGTATCCTTTTGTATATATAAAAGATGAAACTTCACACCCCAAGTATTGGTATTAGCAATATATTTTACTGTTTCTATAATATCCTCCTTTGATTCTCTAGGCAACCCAAATATCAAATGAGTTACAACTTTAATATTCCTTTTCTTTAACTCTTCTATACCCTTATTATAAACACTTAAATCATAACCTCTCCTAATAAATTTCTCTGTTTTTTCGTGTATAGTTTGGAGTCCTAATTCTACCCAGAGATATGTCTTTTTATTTAATTCTTCAAGTAAATCTAGTACCTCTTCAGGTAGACAATCTGCCCTAGTAGCTATAGCTAGTCCTACTACATCTTCTTTTGAAAGTGCTTCTTCATATTTTCTTCGTAAATCTTCAGTAGAAGAATAGGTATTTGTGAAATTTTGAAAGTAGGCTATATACTTGCCCTTAGCCCATTTCTTAGATAAAATTTCTTTCTGTTCATCTATCTGTTCACTAATTGATAATATCCTATTTGCTGCAAACTCTCCCGATCCCTCTTCGCTACAAAATATACAGCCTCTACTTCCTACTGTCCCATCCCTATTAGGACAAGTAAATCCCCCATCTAGAGAAAGTTTTATTACCTTTGTCCCAAAAGTTGTTTTGAATTCATAATTCAAAGAATGGTATCTTTTGTCTTTCCACATCATTTACATCACCACATTCTATTATTTAATCTTATCACATGGATATTCACTGCATTTAGTACAATTATCTATTCCTTTTTCCATTATACATGACTTAATTTCACAGTCACTACAAAATATATAAAAATTATCTCTGTCTGTTTCTATAAGCTTTCCACTATTGCTATCTCTTAATTTCTCTTCATCTGTTTTATCTCCTACAACTGCAAAAGCTGGACATCCATCTTTGGTTATACCACAAAAGGCTACTACCTTTTTCATAGTTTTCTCCTCTCTTTTAAATATTTACTTTATTTATTATGTCCTATAACTAAAAAAACATTAAATAAACTTGTTTAAAGTCTATTTAATGTTTTCATTTAGGCTTGGTAATCTAATGATTATATCCTAAAGCTCCATTGTATCTACTACCAGTATATCATCTCCAAATTGAATATCAAACTCTATAAGCATTTCCTCTCTTGAGCTTCCATAGGATTTTGGAAGTTCAATTACATCCAAAGAATAACCTTCTTTAACTTTTTCTTCTACTTTTTCTTTGAAGTTTTGTAGATAAACTTCTATTCTGTCATTTAAACTAAAATTTCTCCCCGATGCTGCAAATTCATTTAAAATATCTAAATCTTTCAATTCTTCAACATGATATACAGAATATCGAGTAATGATTTCAACCACATTTTCATCTAGGTTTTTATACGCTACTAAATATGCCTTATACTTAATATTTACTTCTTTTTTCACAACTCATTCCTCCCAAATTATCTATTATACCAAGCCCTTAAAAAAATCACTTCATTTGACCTCACAACCCTTTGCACATTTAATGAGCAGTTTTTCAACTTCAATTGGTGGAACAGGTTTGCTATAGTAGTATCCTTGAATTTGATTGCAATTCTGCTCTTTTAAAAATTGAACATGTTCCTTAGTCTCTGCCCCTTCTGCTGTAACTTTTAACCCCATTTCATGTGCCAAGTGGATTGTAGACTTTATTATAGACATACTCTTATTACTCAAATTTATGTCTTTAACAAAAGTTCTATCTATTTTTAATTCATCTACACACATTTCCTTTAAATAATTAAGACTTGAATATCCGGTACCAAAATCATCAATAGATATGTATACTCCCAAATCTTTTAAATCCTTTAAAATATTTAAAGTGTAATCAATATTCATAACAGCTATTGACTCAGTTATCTCCAATTCCAAATATTTTGGTTCAAGATTTTCTTCTTTCAAAATTGTTTCAACTTTTTTAACAAAATATTTCTGTAAAAATTGTCTTGCAGAAATATTTACTGAAACCCTTATAGGTCCATAGCCTGAATCTAACCAATATTTGTTTTGCCTACATGCTTCTCTCAAAACCCATTCCCCTATAGGTAATATTATATCAGTTTCTTCTGCTAATGGTATAAATCTATCTGGCCCCAATAATCCCTCTGTAGGATTGTCCCATCTAATTAGAGCCTCCATACCTAATATTTTATCCGTAGTCACTTCAACTTTAGGTTGATAAAATAATACAAATTCATCATTTTCTTTTGCTTCCCTTAACTGATTTAATAGCTTAACTTTTTTTATTTCAATTTCACTTAATTGTTTATAATATATAAAATAAGTATTTTTCCCTATTTCTTTAGCCTTGTACATGGCCATATCTGCATTCTTAATCAATGAGTTAACATCCTTTCCTCCTTCTGGATAAATACTAATTCCAATACTACATGTTAAAAATTGATTTACATCATAAATAGAAAAAGGTTCTTGCATCTCTTTAATGATTTCATTTGCAAACTCTGTTACCTCATTTTTACTTTCCTTATATTTCATAAGTATAAGGAATTCATCCCCTCCAAATCTTGCCAAAAAATCCCATGGCCTTAAAATATTCTTCAATCTTATTCCCACTATATTCAATACTTTATCCCCTGTATCATGTCCTAAGCTATCGTTAATATCTTTAAATCTATCTAAATCTATATATAGTACAGCTATATTTAGACTTTCTCCTTCTGATTCTTCCAATATTTCTTCAAATACCTCAAAGAAATATAATCTATTTGGTAGACCTGTTACTGTGTCATAATAAGCTAGATTATATATCTGATTTCTATGAGATATTAACTTTTCATTGGCTTTCTGTAATTCATTAGTTCTCTTGCCAACTTGTTTTACTAACTGTTTATTCCATAAGTACATAAATGATATTATTATAAATACGATCAGTACTATAATACTAATTTGTTCAATAAACAAACTAAATACGTTTTTCTTTTCTATATATTGTTCTCCAAACCATTTCCTATATATTTTATCATAAGTACCATCACTTTTTATTTGTGCTATTCCTTCATTAAGTAAATTTGCAATTGCTTCATTATCTTTAGTAGTTACTATCCCATATTTAACAGTAGATACAGGTTCACCAACTATTTTTATACTATTAAATTGCTTAAACTTTTGTAAATTATATAATCCAACTTCTTTATCGCCTATAAAAGCTTGTACTTCACCGTTAATTAGAGATAGCATACCTTCTGTTTGATTCTTTTTGGATATAGGAATTAATTTAGGCATTTTATTAATCTTTTCTTCATTTACATCACTTTCTTGATAAGCAACTTTAAAATCACTTAAATCTTCAAGTTCCTGAATAATCTTATTATCTGATTTCACAAATATTACTTGTGAATTAGTTATAGTTGGAGTTAAAAACAAGTATTTTTTTTCTCTACTAGAGGTTTTAGACATACCTTGAATAATATCCACATCTCCATTATTAAGCGCCTCTAACGCATCATGCCAACTCATGGGCACAAATTCAATATCTATTCCCTTTTCAATTGCTATTGCCCTCATTATGTCCACATTAAAACCTTTGTATATTCCATTCTCATCCACATATTCAAAAGGAGGATGACTATTATCCCCTGCTACTCTAATAGTTACAGCATTTGTAGCCCATGTTTTGTTATAACCTAATAAATACAAAAACATGAGGAAGAATATTGATGATATTATGATGAAGTTTTTCTTTTTCATTACATTCATCCCCCATAAATATATATTAACTATTAATATTCTACATAAACTTTCCTTTTCCTCTATTTATGGTGTTTTTTTATTTATTTTCCTCAATTAGAATAATTTAAACCAGTAGGGAAAACCCTACTGGTTTTTTATGTTAAATTCTTGTAACATAGATACCAGTCTACACAACATAGCCCTTCTTCACCTTCAACTCTTTTTAAAAGTTCTTCATATGTCTGGGGAGCAGGTACAACAACAGGTTGACCAGGATACCAATTAGCTGGTGTAGCCACATTATACTTATCAGTAGTTTGAAGAGCATCTAAGAGACGAACCATTTCATAAGTGTTTCTACCATTAGTCAAAGGATAAATCAGTATTGCCCTAATTATTTGATTTGGATCTATAAAAAATACATTTCTAACCAATGTTGTTCCTCCTGTAGGAGAAAACATGCCATACATCGTGGCTATACTTCTATCCCTATCAGCTATTATTGGAAAAGGTATTTGAATTCCAGTATTTTGGTATATATTATAAACCCAAGCTAAATGAGACGGGTTACTGTCTACGCTCAAACCTATAAGCTCAGTGTTTCTTTCTTTATAACAATTATATTGCTTTGCCAAAGCAATGAATTCAGTAGTTCAGACAGGAGTAAAATCTCCTGGGTGAGAAAATAACACTACCCACTTTCCCTTTAAATCTGAAAGTTTTATTGGACCAAAGGTTGACTGTGCTACAAAATCTGGAGCCTTCATTCCTATTTTTAAACAACTATCACCATTCATTAACTTCACCACCATATAAATATTTAATCAATTTTCACTATATAGTATGCTTGTCATGATTTTATGGTGAAAAAAATAAAACCCTATGAAAAATTTTCATAAGGTTTTAGATCAATTATCTTCTAAATTTTCTATCATTGTTTCTTTGTTTTCTCTTTTTTCTACAATCTGGACATCTTTGAGGTTCATTTTCAAAACCTTTTTCCTTGTAGAATTCTTGTTCCCCTTCTGTAAATACAAACTCTTTTCCACAATCTTTACATACAATAGTCTTATCTGCCATTTTACATTCCTCCTTTTTGAAAATTTTGAGATTTAAAATGGACTAACATAGAATTCCTAAAAGAGGAATGTATTTCATCCTTTAAATCTATATTATAATTTACAGTTAGCATACCACTTTTATGTCTGATATGCAATAATTTTTCTACATTTATAGTTACCTTTTTTAACTTTTTTATACCTTTTATTTGCTATGCTTTATATAACGAAAACCTATTTTGTTAAATCACACAACTTTCCTTCTGTTATAATAACTAAGTCCCTCACTGATAGTTCAATTTGAACTCCAATTTTCCCACCACTAACAATAATATCCCCTTGAGTAGTTGCACTTTCATCAATAAAAGTTGGATAAGCTTTCTTCATCCCTATAGGAGAGCAACCACCACGAATATATCCAGTATACTTATTTATGTCTTTTACATGAATCATCTCAACTTTCTTCTCTCCAGTAACTTTAGCAGCCTTCTTTAAATCTAGTTCTTCTTCTACAGGTATTATAAATACAAAGATTTCTCCACTATTTCCATTAGCCACCAAAGTCTTATATACTACTTTATGATCTTTCCCAATCTTTTGTGCTACAGAAATCCCATCAATTTTTCCATCTTTTTTATCATAAGTTAATACATTATACTTAATATTATTTGTATCAAGTATTCTCATTGCATTAGTTTTTACTTGTGCCATATTATCTCACCTACAATTTTAATATTATATAAATAATTTTATCATTATAACAATTATTTATCAAAAAACATGGTAAAGTTTAAACTTTACCATGTTTTTTATTCTTCTAACATATTGTCTCTAAAGAATTTAATCAATCCATACTGGGCTAATATGTCCATATACTGACCATGTAGAGAAGCCTCTGAAGCATTCATGGTATTTTGTTTATACCTTCTTTCGTTTCTTTTTACTTCTTCTCTAAACATTTCAATAGCTTCTTTTTTTGTATTAATATTCTTTAGTTTTTTAGCATATCTGTCATATTCCTTGGAAAGTTCTTGGATAAAAAATGAATCTAATTCTTCATATCTACTCTGATACTCTTTTAGCACTTCTTTCTTACTCTTTATTTTTATCATAGAACCACTCCCTTTATTATATTATACACTAATATAGTAAATTATTAAAGGGATATTTAGAATATTTAGAATATACTATCAATTGTTTTATGAAATAATTAACTATTTTATATGCTCAGCAAAGTTTCTACCAAATTCTCTACATCTGTCTAAAGCTTCTTCATCTGGATTCCATAGTTCCTTTATTCCATCGCCTATTACTTGGAACTTAGCATCTTTTAATCTTTCATTGATAATTTGAACAGATTCACCACTCCACCCATATGAACCAAAAGCAGCAGCTTTTTTATTCTTTAATCCTAGACCCTTTAACATATCTAACATTCCTGATATAGAAGTTAATATACTTTTATTTATAGTAGATGAACCTATTATTACAGCTTTGGATTTAAATATCTCTGTAAGGACGTCATTCTTATCAGAATGAGCAGTATTAAATAGTTTCACTGTTACATCACTATCTACACTCTTAATTCCATCTGCAATTGCTTCTGCCATTCTTCTAGTACCATTCCACATAGTTTCATATGCAATAGTTATTTGATTTTCCTCTACTCCTTTTGACCATTCTAAGTATTTTTCAATAATTTGACTTGGATTTTCTCTCCAAATAACCCCATGGCTAGTAGCAATCATATCAACAGGTAGATTTAAACTCAATACTTCTTCTATCTTTCTTGTCACCAATGGACTAAAAGGAGCTAATATATTTGCATAATATTTTATAGCTTCTTGATACAATTCAGCTTGATCAACTAAGTCATTAAACATTAAATCTGAAGCATAGTGTTGACCAAATGCATCATTACTAAATAGTACATTTTCTCCTGACATATAAGTAAACATACTATCTGGCCAATGTAGCATTCTTGCTTCTATAAATGTTAACTTACTTTCTCCTATGTCTAAAGTGTCTCCTGTTTTAACTTCAACAAAGTTCCAATCTTCATGGAAATGACCCTTTATTATCTTAACTCCATTTGAAGTACAGTATATTGGAACATCAGGTATCTCCTTCATAAGCAATGGCAATGCACCACTATGGTCAATTTCGTTATGATTTGCTATTATATAGTCTATTTCTTTTAAATCTATTTCTTTTTTTAGATTTTCTACAAATTCCTCTGCAAATGGTTGCCAAACTGTATCAATAAGTACAGTTTTTTCATCTCTTATTAAATAAGAATTATACGAGCTTCCCCTGTGAGTAGATAATTCTTCCCCATGGAAACTTCTTAGTTCCCAGTCAATTTTTCCAACCCAAGTTATTTTGTCTGAAATTTTGAAAGACATAAAACTCCTCCTTTGATTATATTTATAGAAAGACAACACTTATAGTATTGCCTTATTTAATTGTAATAATTTTTTCAATTAATTTAGTTATACCCAAAACCCTTTCTCTTAAAGCATTGTTTGTGTTTTTTTACGCAAAAAGGAGACAGAAAAACGTCCCCTGTCTCCTTATTTTAACATCATTTGTTCTAATTCCAATGGTTCAATATATTCCCCATCTTTATAGGCTCTCATATTCCCACCAGATATTTCATCTATTAATACTATTTCCTTGTCTTCTCCTACTCTACCAAATTCCAATTTTATATCATATAGTTCAATACCTTTTTTAGCTAATTCTTCTTTTACTACATTGCTAATCTTTTGTGTAAGATCTTTAAGCACTTTGTATTCATCTCTTGTAAGTATTCCTAACATATGAAGTGCATCTTCAGTAATTGGTGGGTCGTTTCTTTTGTCATCTTTAAGAGTTACTTCAACAAAAGCATCTAAGGGTTGCCCTTCTTCAGCATACATTCCATAACGACGCATGAAGCTTCCCACAGCTCTATAGCGGCAGATTACTTCAATGCCCTTCCCAAAAGCTGTTGCTGGTTTTACTGTCATAGTAGCATTTTCTATGTCTGCATCTACATAATGAGTAGGTATTCCCTTTTCATTTAATTTTTCAAAGAAAAATTTAGTTAAACGAAGTCCAGCCTTTCCAACTCCTTCAATTGTCAATCCTACTGTATTTGCTCCTGGATCGAAGACCCCATCTTCTCCTGTTACATCATCTTTAAATTTTAATAAGTAGTTTCCATTTTCTAAATCAAATACATCTTTTGTTTTCCCTTTATAAACAAGTTTCATCGAACCATTCCTTTCATTTAAGTTTTTCATCACCATCTCATATTTACATTATATAATTATTTTCACTATTTGAAAATGTTTTTGTTAATTTTTTTATTATTATTTACTATGTAGTAAATAATAATTGCCTTTTATATATAAATAGTTTACATTATGCACCGATCATATAATAATATTATTTTTCCCAAGTTAAATTGTAATTACCCTTCTTTATATAAAGATAAGCTATGATATAATATAAGTGATTACTTAAATGGGAGGTTTACTATGAAATTTGTTTCTTGGAACGTTAATGGCCTTAGAGCTTGTGTTAGGAAGGGATTTTTGGACTACTTTGAAGAAGTAAATGCAGATATGTTCTGTATACAGGAGACAAAACTACAAGAAGGACAAATAGATTTAGACTTAGAAGGATATTATCAATACTGGAATTATGCTGAGAAAAAAGGTTATTCTGGAACTGCAATTTTTACAAAGAGAAAACCCTTATCTGTTAAATATGGCATGGGAATAGAAGAGCATGATCACGAAGGAAGAGTTATTACATTGGAATTTGAAGACTTCTATTTGATTAATGTGTATACACCCAATAGTCAAAGGGAATTGGCAAGACTTGATTATAGAATGACTTGGGAAGACATGTTTAGAAAATATCTTAAAGAATTAGATTCAGTAAAACCTATCATACTATGTGGAGATCTTAATGTTGCCCATAAGGAAATAGATTTGAAAAATCCAAGTTCAAACAGAAAAAATGCTGGCTTTACTGATGAAGAAAGAGACAAAATGACAGAGCTATTGGGTTCTGATTTCATTGACAGTTTTAGATATTTTTATCCCGATAAAGAAGATGCCTATACTTGGTGGTCATATATAACTAAGGCTAGAGAAAGAAATGCAGGTTGGAGAATTGATTACTTTATTGTTTCAAAACGTCTAGAAGAAAAACTTATAGATGCACAAATTCATTCAGAAATATTAGGTAGTGACCATTGTCCTGTTGTCTTAGAAATAGATTTATAGGTTTTAAAAAAGTCCTATTAAAATAGGACTTTTTCATTATTCATATTTCTTGAAATCCAATTTTAAATTATCAACTTCATTTAATAATTCTTTTGTTGTTTTACTGTTTTTTCCCTTACTTCTGTAGCTAACTTAGTTAAAATATCTGAAAAACTTTTAGCATGATTTAAATTTATACTTTCAGCATCGCTTTTTTAAAGTAAACCAAATAATTTCCCAAATCTTAAAAATGATACTCTTTACATTTAATGAGTAATTTATTATATTTAGTGTTAGATATGAATAAACTATTAATAATTTAATAATTAAAACAAAATAAGGCGAGTGATATTTTGAAACGATTAACAAAAAATTTCGAGAACTATAAAAAAAGTAAAATACTTAAAGTTTGTTTGACCATTCTTATATCATTTATTTTAATTTATGAGTTTCAAAATGAATTTAAAACCCTTAATTTTCCACAGACATTGAAGATTTTAAGAAATGTTGAAAATATTACAATTGTAATTATGTTTATATCAGGAATGACGGCTATATCTTTTTTAACTTTATATGACCTTACAATAAAGAAATACCTCTCTCTTAACATCTCCTATTCTAAAGCATTTAAAATAGGATGGATTTCTGGTTCAATAAATAATTTTATAGGTTTAGGAGGATTGGTTGGAGCTAGTTTAAGAACTTTTCTTTATGAAAAAGAAGATGTAGATACAAAAACAGCTATAATATCAAATATATATATTGTTCTTTCAAATATTACAGGACTTTCAATATTAATCCTTTTAGGCTTTTTAAAGTTATATGATTTTTCTCCATTATTAAGAAACAACAAACTATATACTATTGTTTTAATAGGTTTTGTACTTTATTTACCATTATATTTTCTTATTGATAAAATACCTGTGTTAAAGAAAAAATTTCTTGAAGGTATGGAACCAGTATCACTTAAATTTAAATTAAGTATGATTTCATCTTCTATTCTAGACTGGGTTATGGCTACACTATTTTTTACTGGTATTATAATGTTCTTTTCAAGTAATCTAACTCCAAAAGAAATAATACCTATATATCTAGTTTCAATAACCTTAGGAATAATTAGTTTTTTGCCTAGTGGTCTTGGTTCTTTTGATATATCTGCATTTGCAGGACTTAAACTGATTGGAGCTACTTCCGAAAATGCCTTAGCAGGTATAATGATTTATCGGTTGTTTTATTATATAGTACCTTGGACTTTTTCAATGCTATTATTTTTATCAAAACTTATACAGGAAAAAGGAAAAAAGAAAAAAGACCTTAGACTTGCAAATAATAAAGTCGAAAGTGGAGAATTAGAGTTTAAAATATTAAATCCTCCTTTTGATAAAAAACTTTTTAACCAGTTAAAGGAGGTTTCAGATGAATGGCTTGGAAAACGAAAAGAAAGAGATTTTTCTATAGGCTGGTTTGATGAAAGTTACTTAAATAGATCTCCCATAGCCATAATAAAAAAAGATGATAAAATTATTGCTTTTGCTAATCTAATGCCACTGTATGATAATCAAAGTATGTCAATTGATTTAATGAGATCGAAAAATGATATTCCAAGTGGTACTATGGATGCATTATTTATTAGACTGATGGAATGGTCTAAATCCCAAGGATATACAAAATATATAGTTTCAACGGCTTAAGAAAATATAAGGAAAAATTTCAACCCTCATGGGAAAGTAAGTATCTAGCTTATCCAAAGGGTTCAAATATCACCTTACTTCTATTACAATTGGTATTACTAACAAAAGGACAACAAAAACATTAATATCCATATTAACCTCTTTGTAATTTAGTTTTATGAATAAACAATTTATATCTACTAAATACTATGATTAGATAACTAAAGAATAAGCAGTTTTTTCCATGGTAAGGTTTACATTTTCCTCTGTTATAACTGACTATTCTCTAAAGATAAAATTTACCCTTGCAGACTTTGAAATTACTCCTGATATAGCTATATTAGAATGTGCTTACTATGGAAAACTTGTAACTTTCTAAAATATATCTGCCACCACTAATTTTCAAGCAAAGTGGTGGCTTTAAATATTTATTATTTTATTGGAATTTCAATATTAAAAGATACTCCTCTTTCTTCATTTTTTGCCCAAATCTTAGAATCATGTAAAGATACAATTCCATACACAATTGCTAATCCAAGGCCATGTTCTCCTTTGTATCCTTTGCTGAATTTACTAAAAAGAGAATCCAAAACTTCTGGTTCCATATTAGGACCATCATTCCAAATATTTAGTGCTGCAATGTTTTCCCCTTGTTTATCTAAAGAAATAGAGATTTCACTATATGCATAGCGTATCTGATTGTCTAATATATTCTCTAAAACCACTCTCCACAATTCACTATCACCATTAATTTCTACTTGAGATAAATTTAAATGCCATTCCAATTCAGGCCTATTCCATGATAGCCTATCAACTACTTCTTTCGTTAAACTGTCTAGTGAAATAATTTCCCTAGATAGCTCATGATTAGATAAATAATCAAGCTTCGTCAAATAAAGTAAATTTCCTATTCGCTTTTCTAATCTTTCAGCTTCTTCATCTATAACTGATACAGAACAGTCAAGATCTCCTTTTGGATATATACCATCCTTTATAGCTTGTGCAAAACTACGAATAACCATAACTGGAGTTTTTAATTCATGAGATACATGTTGCAAAAATGCCTGTTGTGCTTCATCTTGTTGTATCAACTGATTTCGAAGTTCTTCTATTGACTCTCCTAGTTTACCTATTTCATCCTTTCTATTGACTACTACTGCTTCATTCCAATCATGGTTTGCAAGTTTTTCAACACGCTTTTCTAAGACCACTAATGGTTTCGATAAATGCCTTGAAAGCCAAATAGCAGGTATCCAACTTAAAAGAAAAACTATAGTCATGATTAATGCCAACTTTTTAAATAGTGTCTCAACTAAATCTTCTCTATATGAATCCCAAACATAAGAAACCAAGTAGACTTCTTGATTCAATGCCTTCCCCTTGGTAATAACATAAAATATCTTTTCATTATCTACCTTACCACTATACCTCTGTCTTACACTTTCTTGTGTTTTTATATCATTTCTTACTTTGTTTAAAAAATCAATTGATAGAGAAGGCGATATTACTATTTGGTCTTCATCATATATTATAAAATGATTTACTGTTCTAATGTTCTCTAAGTTTTGTCTTGGCTTTTCTAAATTCTCAGGATTTAAAAAGTCTTTATAGAAGCCATCTATAGAACCATAAAAAAGTAAATCTTGAGCACTCTCAATGGTAGCATATATTTCTTTGGTGAAAAAATCTCTCAAAGTCAAAGGAAGAAGTATTGATAATAATATGGAAATACACAATGTTATAGCTGCAAAAACTATCCATATCTGTACTGATAATGGCCAATTTTTCATGATTTTATCATCCTATAGCCATATCCATATATGGTTTCAAGGTTTAATTTAGCCATCTTTTTTCTCAATCGTCTCACTAAATCATCAACCACCCTGTCTGTTCCAAAATAATCTTCTCCCCAAATAGAGTTAAGTATTTGCTCCCTAGAAAGTGCTAAACCTTGATTCTCTACAAAATATATTAACAAATCAAATTCTTTTGATGTTAAATCAATTATTTCATCCTTTAATTTAACTGTTCTACTTCCACTGTCTATACTATAAGGTGGAATCTCTTGTATTTGTGAATCAGTACCATATACTCTTTCTAAAAGATTTCTGGTTCTTATGACTAATTCTCTTGGTAAAAAAGGTTTTGGTAAATAATCATCACTACCTAGTTCTAATCCTACAACTCTATCTATATCTTGATCTCTTGCTGAAATAAAGATTACAGGTATATTAGGCGAAACAAGTTTAATTTCTTGAATAAGTTGATAACCATTTATATCTGGGAGCATAATATCCAGTATCCATAAATCAGGAAAATCATTAATAACTTTTTTTGCTTCTTGCCCTGTTAAAAAAGAGGAAACCTTCCATCCTTCTTTCTCTAAATAAGAAGTTAAAACTAGATTTAGATTATTATCATCTTCCACTAAATATATCCTAAAAGACATAATAACTCACTCCTCTGTATGAAAATCATTATCTATATTTTATCAAAAAAAATGTAAATATGCATAGATATTAACTATAGTATTCAATAATAATATGGCATTATAATCAAATAATTATGGGAAATTGTGAAATTTAAGAAGAAAAATTTATACAACAAAAACATAATTCATCCATATTTCTATTACAATTGATTATTAATATATAGTTACAGTAAACATTTGAGGAGGTAATAATATGGATGATGAAAAAATTGATATTATTGAATACACTGAAGATACAACTAATGACATTAAAAAACCAAAGAAAAGAAGATTTTTCCCATTTTTCATTGTAGCTTTAGTGGCATCAATTGTTGGAGGTGTAGTATCTTCCTATATAGCACCAAATTATTTGTATGGAAAGTTATTACCTACACCTAGTATATATGAGCCACAAAAATACTATGACGCCCAAAAGACAAATATCGTTGTAAACAATGAAACCTCCATTGAATCCGCAGTTGCTAAAAAAGCAATGGGAAGTGTAGTTGGCATTACCACCAAAGAAATTGTAGGAGATTTTTTTGGGGAAAGAGAAATAGAAGGAACAGGTTCTGGAATAATTATAAATACAAATGGGTATATACTTACTAACTCCCATGTAGTTGGAGATGGAAATGCTAAAGATATATCAGTATTATTTGAAAATGGAGATAAGAAGGCAGGCACTGTATTGTGGCATGATAGCTCAATTGATTTAGCTATAGTGAAAGTAGATGCAACAAATCTACCTGTAGCTGATTTAGGAAATTCTGACCAATTAGAAGTAGGAGAAATTGCTATTGCAATAGGAAATCCACTAGGATTAGAATTCCAAAGATCTGTAACTTCAGGAATTATAAGTGGTCTTCATAGATCCATCCAAGTAGATGAACATAATTTAATTGAAGATTTAATCCAAACAGATGCTTCTATCAATCCTGGAAACAGTGGAGGACCACTATTAAATTCCAAAGGAGAAGTAATAGGTATAAATACAGCTAAAATAAAATCTGCTGAAGGATTAGGATTCTCTATACCTATAAATACAGCTAAGACAATAATTGAACAAGTAATCAAAGAAGGAACTTACAAAACAGTATTTATTGGAATAAAAGGAGTAGAAGTTGAATTATACGAAAGACAATTGGGTATAGATTTAAGTACAGATGATGGAGTAATAATCATTGAAGTATCTCCAAACTCCCCTGCTAGTAATGCAGGACTAATGAGTGGAGACATAATTGAAAAAATTGACGATAAAAAAATAGATAACATGAACCAATTGAAAAAGTCTCTATATAAATATAATAAAGGAGATAATGCTACATTGAGTATCATTAGAAATGGTAGCAAAAAGAAAGTTGAAATCAAGTTTAGTGAATTAAAATAGTAAAAACATTTTACCCCCTATTTAGTTTAATATATCAAAATAGCTAGTAGAAAATTTCTACTAGCTATTTTTTATTATTGTATAACTGCTGCTTCAGGTTCTTCTATTGATTCCATTTGTTGCTTCATTAAATCACTCATACGTAAGCTGTTTTCTTCAGTTGTCTTAGGCATTTCTATTTTTACATCTTTATTAATATTGTACAACTTTGTATTAAACTCTATTTCAAGTTTTAATTTACCTTTAGATAGAACTTTTGTTTCTACTTCAGTTGTTTCTTCAGTTTTAGTTGCATTTTCAAAAGTTTTTTCAATAGCTTCTAAATCAATAGCTAAATCTACATTTCCTTTTGTATTAACTATATATCCATCACTATTTATTCCATACTCTATGACTATACCTTTGTCACCTAATATTTTAACATCTTCAAACTTATCCATGAATTCATTAAATTGTTTTTTAATGTTTGGTAAATCGTTCTTAAATTTATCTAATCCATCTTTTACTTCTTTTTTCATTTCTTCTTTTGAAGTTTGTTCTCCTTCAGGTACTTCCATAATATTTACTACATCACTCATATATTCTTCAACAAACTTAATTGTTTCTTCTTTTTCCAAAGAATTATTTACTGCATTTCTAATAAGTTTTTTGAAATTTGCATCATCTAATTTTACTTCATATATATATAATGACTTTCCATTAGCAGAACGTGTTCCTTTATATGTTGCCATTTTAATGCCTAAATCAAGTTCCTTAAAGTAATTATTGAAGAAATCAACGTATTTAGTTTGAATATCCTTACTAAATTCCATCAATTTACTATTGTTAACTTCTTCTTGTCCTTCTGGTAATTCCTTCATCATTTCTTCAAAATCATAGATTAAATACTCTTTATTTGGATTTTCCATCATTCCCATAATCATTGCAGGCATCTTAATGATTTCCAACATTTCAGGTTTATCCTTTGACATATCCATGTCAACCCAAGCTTCCATTGGCATCTCCATATCGCCAAAAGTCATATCCATATCTACATATGCCTTTGTCACTGTTTTGTCTTCGTTTGTTTTTGCCTTTTGATGCATGGTTATTTTTGAATTGTTAAGCATACCAATTGCTTGTTGAAGCATTACTTGCTCTTCTTCTGGAAAGTCTGTTGCTTCTAATTTAAAAGTAACATTTGTATCACTTTCTAATGAAGTTATCTCTTGATTTTTAGCAAATCCCTTATAAAGCCTTTGTTCAGCACCTGTACAACCTGTAAAAGCTAAAGCCAATACTAAAACTAATGCTACGACTGAAACCTTTTTCATAGTATCCCCTCCATTTATTTATTTGTGTTTTAATTATACACATATCCATCACATATTACAAATATAATTTTAAATCTCTATTTCTAATTACTAAGGTATAAAAATAATCTATAACATATAATCAAATAAATAAGTAATCGCAGATACAAGCCTTATGATTATTGGTTTAACAAAAGGCACACTTTCCTCTTCTATAAGAGAATTATCCACATAAGAATAGTCCTCTGCTACCATTAAACTACTATTCATATCTTTGCGTACTTCTTTTTCTAAGGCTTTTGCAAATTCCTCACTGTCAATTACAACCATAGTTTCAGTACTAAGATGGGTACTCCTTGAATCAAAGTTAAACGAACCAACAAGGCTAATCCTATCATCAAAAATATACGATTTTGCATGTATTGAACCTGGTCCCTGAAACTCAAATACATTTACCCCTAGATCAACTATATGCTCCCTATGTCTTATATATCCTGAAAAAGCCATAACATTGGGAGTTGAGCCAAGAGAATTAGTTAAAACATCTATTTCATTAGGTGAAACTTTAACCCCATCTAAGCACTTAACCATTTCTTTTGTAGGGATAATGTATGGACTTTGAATGAAAATTGATTCTTTTGCAGCTTTCATCAAATTTGTAATCTCATAAAAGCACCATGGTTCTTTATTTAATCTTTCAATTGGATTATGAATCAAAGTAACTTTATTAGTAGGTAAAGACACTTCCACCCAATCAAAATCATTATTAAACATATTAGGTTTAGTAACTCTTAGATTACTTATATATTCTTTTAAAGAATTTGCTTTTTCTTCTCCTTTTTCTTTTTCATTTAAAGTTAATCTTATAGATGGATGTTTTGAATACTCATGATTCCAGACAAAATTGTAGTATTCACATACTTGGTTAATAGCACTACTACATATATTATTATCGTCCGTATTGATAATAACAACATCCCTATCATTAGTCTTTTCACCATCATAGCTATCTGGCGCAAAATATCTATCTCCTATATTTCGCCCACCTAACATTGCATATCGTTTGTCCACTATAATAATCTTATCGTGAAGTCTATTGTTCCAAGCCCAAGGCTTAAATATATTAATTGGCTCATAATATTTAAACTCAATATTAGGATATTCTCTAAGAGCATATTCTATATCCTTTAATTTAGTCAGATTTGATAGGGAACCATCTAAAAGTAGTCGAATTTTCACTCCCCGATCTGCAGCTTCTAATAGACATCCTGTAAAGACATCTGCAGATAAACCCTCATCTATTTTAAAATAAGATATATCTATAGTTTTATTAGCATTTTCAATAAAGTTGATACGAGCTAATCCTGATTCATACCTATCTTCCACAAGTACCACTCTATCTTGACCAACACTGTCCCCATAAAATCTATTAACGGAATGCGTGTCTAAATATTTGCTATCCTTGTGCTTATAAAACCCTAAAACAATAGCTCCCAATACTAGAGCATACAAGACATAAATTATAAAAATACAGTTACCTACCTTAGCTATACTTTTAATATCTATTCCCATATGTCAAACCCCCTTTAATATATAATACCACATGAGTCACTATACTTTGACTTATTTGAGAGCCTTCCTTTCTAATATCTCAACAAATTTCTCTGACGCAGGTGAAAGCGAAACACTTTTTAGTGAACAAACTCCTATACTTCTTTTAGGTATTGGCTCAGTTAACTGTACTTCATATAGTAAGTCATTCTTCAAATAGTCTTTGGAGAATTCGCTAACAACACAGGATATACCAAGATTTATCCTCGCAAATTCTAATAATAATTCATGAGATCCAAGTTCAATTTCTGGCTCAATTTTTATGCCCTTGGACAATATATACTCCTCTACATACTGCCTAGAATTTGATTTAGGTTCAAGTAGTATCAATGGAAACTTTGATATTTCTTCAAAAGACAATTCCTTAGAAATAATATCTTTATATTTTTCTCCACATACAAATATATCATGAATATCCATCAATTCTTTTGTTTCTATAGATGAATCTTTAATAGGTAAATTACATATAGCAATATCGACCTCTCCTGATTTAAGCAAAGTAATAAGTTCTAATGTTGTACGGTTGATAACTTTTAACTTAATATTGGAATATTGATTGTGGTATTTTTCTAGAAAAGGTAATAGAAAATAGCGAGAAATAGTATCTCCAACCCCTATTCTCAAATTTCCTACCATTAAATTCTTTGATTCCATGATCTTCTTTTCCCCTACATTGATTAAATTAATAGCAGAGTTTGCATATTCGAATAGCATTTGTCCTTCATTTGTAAGAATAACTCCTCTAGGGGTTCGAGTAAATAGTCGCAAACCCAATTCATCTTCAAGTTGCATAATGGCCTGACTAACAGCTGGTTGCGTCATATATAAAACTTTTGAAGCCTTTGAAAAACTCTTATGCTTTGCTACTTCACAAAATATTTTATACAAATCTAATCTAATAGACATATAAGCACCCCTTATATATAGTATATTATCTATTTATTTTACTTATACCACTAAATATTATATATTACAAGTGAAGGGTTTTGTTCCTTCTAAAATCCGAATATAAAGGAGAGATTTTAATGGAAAGAATAGTTGGAACTGTAGTTAGAGGTCTTCGTACTCCAATATTCAAAGAAGGAGACAATATAGTAGATACGGTTGTAGATACAGTACTCAAAGCTTCAGAAATAGAAGGTTTTTCAATAAATGATCGTGATATTATCACTATTACAGAATCTGTAGTTGCTCGTACTCAAGGAAACTATGCAAGCATTGATGCCATAGCAAAAGATATAAATAATAAATTTGGAAATGAAACCATTGGAGTTATATTCCCAATTTTAAGCCGTAATCGTTTTGCAATTTGTCTTAGAGGTATTGCTAAAGGTGCTAAAAAGATTGTTTTAATGTTACAATACCCATCTGATGAAGTAGGCAATCATTTAGTAAGTTTAGATGCTCTTGATGAAAAAGGTATTAACCCTTGGACAGATGTATTGGCAGAAAATGAATATCGTGAACTTTTCGGATACAATAAACACACCTTTACTGGGGTTGATTATATTGATTATTATAAATCAATCATTGAAGAATATGATACAGAATGCCAAATTATATTCTCAAACAATCCTAAGACAATTTTAAACTATACGAAAAATGTTATTGCTTGTGACATTCATACAAGATTTAGAACTAAAAGAATATTGAAAGAAAACGGTGGAGAAAAAATTTATAGCCTTGATGAAATTTTAACTAAATCTATTGATGGAAGTGGCTACAATGAAAAGTATGGTCTATTAGGCTCAAATAAAGCAACAGAAGAGAGTGTAAAACTTTTCCCAAGGAACTGCCAACCTATTGTTGATAGTATTCAAACTAAATTAAAAGAAAAAACTGGAAGAACTGTAGAGGTTATGGTTTACGGTGATGGTGCTTTTAAAGACCCTGTAGGTAAGATTTGGGAACTTGCAGACCCTGTTGTATCCCCTGCTTATACTAATGGGCTTGAAGGAAAACCAAATGAAATCAAACTAAAATATCTTGCAGATAACAATTTTGCAGATTTAAAAGGAGAAGAACTTAAAAAAGCTATCTCTGAATACATCGAAAAAAAGGAATCAGACCTAGTAGGTAATATGGAATCACAAGGTACTACCCCTAGAAGACTTACAGATTTAATTGGTTCACTATCTGATTTGACTTCAGGAAGTGGAGACAAAGGTACACCAGTTATATACATCCAAGGTTATTTCGACAATTACACAAAGTAAATAGGCAAGAAGACATAGGATAAGTCAATGAGTCAAGGGTTTTTCATATAAAACAAACAGGGGTCAAAGTTGACCCCTGTTTGCAAACCTTAAGTTTGTTTAGTATATCTGCGAATTCTGTAATAAAACGCTTTTATTATATACATTACAACTCTGTAAAAATTTGATTTACCCTAGCTGGATATTCACAAAGATGTTTTACAACTCTACAAGATCTAGCAGCAGCTAATAATCCCTTTTTATGTTCTTTTGGAAAATCTTTAGGTAATATTATATTAATATTAAAATCAGTAAACCTATTAGGATTATCTTCACTTACAACTTCATCAAGAGTTATTTTCAAACCTTCCATACTTATATTATTTTCAACACAGTAATTTCTTATATGTATTCCTTGACAAGAAGCAAGTGCAACAAGAAAAAAATCCCAAGGTGCAGGTGCTGTATTTTCTCCTCCAAGATATTCTGGATAATCAGTTAAAACCTCAAATCCATAGAGATTAGACTTTGTTTTATATCCACCTGGATATGTTAATTCTAATATAGCCATCTAAACGCCTCCTATTCCCATATAATACCATATCAATTTCTCAATTGTTTATTTAAATAAACACTCGTAATTATATATAATATCTACCTAAAAAACTAATAAAATTATCATCTATTATTAATAGCCTTTTTTAAAAATTGAATAGTCCTTGGATTTTCTGGAAAATTCAATATCTTATCAGGTGATCCTTCTTCAACAAACTTTCCTTCATCCATAAATATAATTCTATCGGCAGCTTCCCTTGCAAAGTCAATTTCATGAGTAACTATTATCATTGTTGTATGGTTTCTTGCTAGCGATTTTATCAAGTCTAACACTTCACCAGTAAGTTCTGGATCTAATGCAGAAGTAGGTTCGTCAAAAAGCATTACTTTAGGTTCTATACCCATAGCTCGTCCAATACTAATTCTTTGTTGCTGACCACCTGAAAGCATCGAAGGATAACTATCTTTTTTATCTTCTAAGCCTATTATTTTTAAAATATTTAAAGCTTTTTCTTTAGCATTTCTTTTATGCATCTTTTTTACTGTTATTAAAGGCTCCATAATGTTTCCTAAAGCTGTTTTGTTTTCAAAAAGATTATAATTTTGAAAAACCATTGATGTCTTTTTTCTTAATTCATATATTTCCTTCTTATTTGTTTCCTTTGCATTAACTGTTAAATCATCAATCATGATTTGCCCTTCTTCTGGTATTTCTAAATAATTAAGACATCTTAAAAAGGTAGATTTTCCAGTACCAGAAGAACCGATAATAGCAATAACTTCACCCTTATGCATTTCTAAATTTATTCCTTTTAAAACTTCCAAACTGCCATAACTTTTTCTTAAATTCTTTACTTTTATCAATTAAATTCACTCCTAAATATTCTTGTAACCTTTATTCAAATGACGTTCCAACTTTTTTTGAAAATAACCAAAAAACAAATTAACGCCCCAATAAATTATGGCAATTGCAATATAAACTTCAAAATATCTATAACTACTTGCACATTCTAAATGAGCTTTAGACATCATCTCCATTACACCAATAGTAAATCCAACTGCAGTACCTTTTATAAGATCTATAAAAGTATTAGATAAAGATGGTACTGCAACTCTTATTGCTTGTGGCATTATTATTCTTATCATAGCTTGGATATTTGTCATCCCAACAGATAAACAAGCTTCATATTGACCACTTGGAACAGAATTAATTGCACCCCTTATAATTTCTGCTATATATGCAGAAACATTCATTCCTAACGTTAAAACAAGAGCTACTTCTGGAGTCATATTTCTTACAACAGAAGAAAATTGAGCAAATCCATAATAAAAAAGAAATAGTTGAACAATAAATGGAGTACTTCTAAAAAAATCTACATATACAACACTAATAGGATATAATATTTTTATTTTATATTGTTTTATTATCGCCAAAACCAAACCTAAAATTAACCCCAATAATAAAGCACATACAGCAATTTCAATTGTTAAATGTAAATATCTTAATACTGATGGAAAAACTTTTAAAAAATAATCAAATTTAAAATCGTTCAACTATGACACCCCAATTTTCTATTTTTTAATTAAAATTATCTTTTACAGTTACATCAAAAGAAAACCATTTTTCTGAAAATTGTGTAAGTGTTCCATCTTCATGCATTTCTCTAATTGCATTGTTTACTTGTTCAATTAATTCGTTGTTTTCATTATTTTTAGCAAATGGAAAAGCATTTTCTTCTTCAAATAAAACATCACCAACTAATTTCAACTTATAACCACCTTGTTCTATCGCAGCATCAAAATTAACAAGTGAATGGGAAATTGCAACTACCCTACCTAATTCTGTATCCTTGTAAATATCCCCACCACCTCCAAAGTCATAAACTTTTCTTTCGATTTTTTGTTCAGGATCTACTTTATCTAAAAACTCCATTGTTGAACATGACGCTGGAAGTGACATTGATTTGCCATACAAATCCTCAAGACTATTAATATCATCATTACTTTCAGATACACAAATTTTATATGGTGAATATGCATATACTTCTGAAAAATTATATTTCTCTGCTTTCTCCTCACTCACTGCTATTTGACAAGTAGCTGAATCAACCTTACCTGAATCTAACATTCCAAACATACCATCAAAAGATGTTATTTCCCATTCTACTTTTTTATTAATTCTTTTTCCTATTTCATTCCAAACATCTATATCGAACCCAACAAGTTCATCATTTTCAATGTAAGTAAATGGATAGTAATTTCCTGTTGTTGCTACCTTTATAATAGCTTCGCTTTCAGTTTGTTTCTTAGCTTCATTTTTAGGCTCATGTGAACAACCTGCAAAAATACTAGAAATAACCAATGACAATACAACTAACAAATATGCTTTTTTGATTTTTTTCATATAAAAACCCTCCTATACTTTTGTGTATTTTAAAATAAATAATCAAATATATGTAATTAAAATTCTTAACATATAACATATATGATATATCCATTTTTAATGTATTGTCCAATACATAATATCTATACTTATATAACTAACTATAGATGAAATATATAGTCAATTTTGTCAATCTAATTCCTATTAAAACTTAAGTTTCTTTAGTGCATCTGCTAGTTCGCATTAATAGCTCATTTAAAGTCTTTTTGTTGCACTTCAAAACCCTATTTATATCTCTTTCAACAGATTGCTTTCCACTAATACTAATGTTTTGCTCATATATTTATTCTTTCATGTTTGTTATTTATCAAGTAACTTAATGACTTAACCCTAGATGCCAATATTTAATTTAACTTTTCTATACCAACAACTTATAACCTAAAACATAATCTGATATTTAACTAGATGCCAACTGTATACTTTTGTGTTACAATAATACTAATCAGCAATCAATACTATGTAAAGGGGGAACTCCAAATGTTTAAATTCCCAAAAGGCCTATATACAGATGTGCGTATGGAAGATGTATATGAGACAAAAATTATTTATACTATGGGTGAAATTGAGGAATCAAAGATTAGAAGTTATAAAGCAGCTTTTATAAGAATATTTGATGGTGAGAGATGGTATTATAGTTCTACATCAAATATTGAGAATATTCAAAACGAAATAGAAACTCTAGCTACATATGCAAAACCAAATGAAAAAATTGATAATAATCCAATTGTTGCAAAGTTCCAAGCAAATAAAGAAAATCTAATTAAATTTGAAGACAATAATGTAGTTAAAATTGAAATGAGTAAAAAACAAGAGTTACTAAAAGAGTATTTCCCATTATTAAAGGAAAATCAATTGATCAAGCATTGGAAAACAATTTATGTTGATAAGAAAATTGATAAAGAATTCTATTCAAGTAAAGGAGCTCACGTCCTTTATGATACACAAATCGTTGGTCTATCCGTAAGAATGAACTTTGTTTGTGGAGAAAAAAGGTTCTCTGAAAGCTTCCAAAGAGGATATGACAACTTTGAAAAGTTAACTAACAATGTTGAAGATTGTAGAGCATATATCAAAAAATGTGAAGATTTCTTACTTAACTCAAAAACTGTTGAGGCTGGAAAATACACAGTTATATTATCACCATTAGCTGCAGGAGTATTTGCTCATGAAAGTTTTGGACATAAGAGTGAAGCTGATTTCATGATAGGTGATGAAACTATGAAAAAAGAATGGGCTATAGGTAAAAAAGTAGGTAGTGACATATTGTCTATAGTAGATGATGGCAATGTTTTCGGTAGTGGCTATGTACCCTTTGATGACGAAGGTACTAAGGCAGAAAAAACTTATCTTGTTAAGAATGGAAAACTAAGTGGAAGACTCCATAGCGGAACCACAGCTCATTATCTAGAAGAAGAACTAACAGGAAATGCAAGAGCAATTAATTTTGAATTTGAACCAATAGTTAGAATGACAACCACATATATTGAATCAGGAGATAAGACAAAAGAACAACTAATTTCTGAAATAAAAAACGGAATATATATTGAAACTATAAAACATGGCTCAGGAATGTCAACATTCACAATCGCTCCATCACTTGCCTATTACATTAGAGATGGAAAGATTGCAGAGCCTGTAAATATTTCAGTAATAACAGGAAATGTAATGGAAACTTTAAATGAAATTGACGGTCTTTCTGATAATGTTGAAATACTTAGCTTTATACTAGGTGGATGTGGAAAAATGGAACAATTTCCTCTACCAGTAGGCTTTGGTGGCCCATATGTTAGGGTAAATAATATCAATGTTCAATAGGGGGGTGGATTTTATGTTAAAGGAAAAATATATAAGTAGAATAAAAGAAACATCAATAAATGTAAGTCAAACAAAAATTGATTCTATCAGAAATAAGGATATTGAAAAAACAGGAATTAGAGTGTATGAAAATGGAGGCATAGGATATGCAGGTGCCATAGGAAAATATGACGAAGGTGAACTAAAAAACAGAGCAAAAGATTCACTTAAAAACAATATTTCTTACCCATATGAACTAGAAGAAACTCATAAGAAACACGAAGATTTTTCAACAGAAATAATAAGTGAAAATGAATTGGTAAGTGAAATTGAAGAACTATTAACTTTAATTAGAAATGAACAATCTGATTTTTATTTCTCAAACAAAATATATCTAACAGAATCTGAAGTTAAAATTCAAAATGACAAGGGACTTGATCTATACTATAGAGACAGATTATTCTCTTTAGAATTACTTTTTAAGGAAAAATCTTCTGTCAATATTATGGATGGATTTGTAGCCTTTCAAGGCAGAAAATATGATCGCAAATTAGCATTAGATATGATAAATGAAGTATGTAATGCCTATAAAAACAAAGTCCAACTTCCAAAAAAAGAAATACTACCTGTTGTTTTCCAAACAGATGAAACTCTACCTATGAAAAAATTATTGCAAGATTTAGATGGAAACAATTTTGGAAGTGGAAGTTCACTATTAAATGACAAAAAGGATAAAAAGGTATTTAGCGAAAACTTCACATTATATCAAAATAACAATCCTATAGATACCTTTGCTCCATTCTTCGATGCAGAAGGAGTTGTAAATAAAAATTATAGATACAATCTTATCCAAGGTGGAGTAGTCTTATCTCCATATACAGATAAGAGAACAGCTAAAAAATACAATCTCCCTCTAACTGGAGCTGCAGTTGGAGAATATGATAGTATTCCTACATTAGGAGAACCAATATTAACTATTGAAGAATCAGAAAAAACTGCTAAAGAACTATTAAATGGTGAGATGGGAATATTTGTACTAATAGCTTCTGGAGGGGACTTTACCCCTGAAGGTAACTTTGGAACTCCTGTGCAATTAGCATTTTTATTTGATGGAGAAAAATTAATAGGAAGACTCCCAGAGTTAAACGTATCTTCAAATGTATTTGATATGTTTGGCGAATCCTTTAGAGGAGTAAGCCAAAACACAATAAGTCCTCTTTCAAATAGCAAATACTTAATAATGGATATGAAAGTATCTGAAATATAGTAATAAGTAGTTATAGCAACTGAGTCAAGGGACGGTCCCTTGACTCAGTTTGATATCTTAGAGTTAATGATTTTCAATTCCTCTTCAGTTAAATATCTCCACTTTCCTAGTGGTAAACCTTTTAGTGTAATATTCATAATTCGAATTCGTTGTAATTTTACAACCCTATATCCAAGCTTTTGACACATCCTTCGAATTTGACGATTTAATCCTTGAGATAGTACAATTTTAAAAGTCTTGTCATTTATTTTAAATACCTTACATTTCTTTGTTACTGTATACTCGTTTTTAACGGGATTATAAATCTTTACTCCGTTTGACATACCGTTTATAAAAGATGGTATGATTTTCTTATTTACAGTTACAATATATTCTTTATCGTGATTGTTTTCCTCTCTTAAAATCTCATTTACTATATCTCCATCATTTGTCAAAAGAATTAATCCTTCCGAATCTTTATCAAGTCTTCCAATGGGAAAAATTCGTTGAGGATAATTTATAAAATCAATGATATTTCCTTTGATATGTCTCTCTGTTGTACAAGTAATCCCCACTGGCTTATTTAAAGCAATATATACGTCATTTTTCTTTTGTTTTAAGAGTTTGCCATTTATTTCAACATTATCATTTTTCTCAACATTATATCCTAATGGTGCAATCTCCCCATTAACTTTTACTTTATTTTGTTTGATTAATTCATCCGCTTCTCTTCTAGAACAAATTCCTGTTGAAGAAATAAATTTATTTAATCTCATAAACATCTCCTTATAATAACCAAATACTTATCTATCATTAAAACTTTAACTTTCTTAGAGCATCTGCAAGTTCCGTATTGATAGGTTCCTTTTTAGCTTTCTTCTGTTCCTTTAAATATTTAGATACTTCTTTCTTTGAAACAGAATTTTTCTCTTTTTTTCTTCTTTCATTAAAAGAAGAAAGTTTCTCCCTATGACCACAACTACATACAAATATTTGTCCTTCCCCTTCTCCTCTAAGTTCTAACCTTTTATGGCAAATAGGACATCTTGCATTTGTCACTTTTGATACATTTTTCCTATATCCACATTCCCTGTCCTGACAAACTAGCATCTTTCCCCTTTTACCCTTCACTTCAAGCATAAACTTCCCACATTCTGGGCATTTAGTCCTTGATATATTGTCATGTTTAAAGGTTTCATTGCTATTTTTTATTTCTTTAGTAATGGTTTTTGAGTAGTTTTTCATTTCCTCTATAAAAGTACTTTTATTAAGTTTCCCTTTTGCAATGGCTTCCAACTTCTGTTCCCATTCTGCTGTAAGTGCAGGAGATTTTAACTCTTCTGGAACTAATCCTAGAAGTTGTTTACCCTTCCCTGTAATATAGATATCCTTCCCTCTTTTTTCAATTAAAAAGTTATTAAAAAGTTTTTCAATAATGTCTGCCCTTGTAGCTACTGTACCAATCCCTCCTGTTTCTCCAATTGTTTTTATTAAATCTTTACTTTCCCCTGCCATATATCTTGCTGGGTTTTCCATGGCAGACAATAATGTACCTTCATTAAATGGTATCGGAGGCTTAGTATATCCCTTAGTTTTAATAATTGATGTAACCTTTAAAACATCACCTTTATTTATACTAGGCAGTAGTTGCTCTGGTATATCTTCTTGGGAATCATCTTCTTCATAGTTGTTTGAATATATTTCCTTCCACCCCTGTGAAATAACCCTTTTACCCTTAACTACAAAATTCTCTTCTCCTATTTTTGCTTTTATATTTGTCTGCTCATATTCAAAAGGTAAATATAATACCGCTAAAAATCGCTTTACAACTAAATCATATATTTTACGTTCTTTTTCATTTAATTTGCTTAAATATACTCTCTCTTCAGTTGGTATAATGGCATGATGATCAGAAACTTTGCTATTATCAACAAATGATTTATTTGCTTTAATAGGATTTTTTAATATTTTTGAAACCACTGGCTGATATTCTCCAACGCCACAAGCCTTAAGTCTATCTATTAATGTATCCACTATGTCTGTAGTCAAATACCTTGAATCTGTCCTTGGATATGTGAGTATTTTATGAGTCTCATACAGTCTTTGCATTATAGAAAGAGTTTCTTTTGCAGAAAAACCATAAATCTTATTTGCATCCCTTTGAAGCTCAGTCAAATCATACAACCTAGGTGAATAACTTTTTTTGAAAGATTTCTCTACTTCTATTACATTTGCATCTTTTCTTTCTATAGAAGCAAATATTCTATCACATTTAGACTTATCAAATGTTCTTGTACTCTTAGTATGAGAATCTTGCCATATTAACTTTAAATCTTTAGTTGAAGCAGTAATACCATAGTATTCACTCTCTTTAAATTTTTTAATTTCATCTTCTCTAGTTGCAACCATTGAAAGAGTTGGCGTTTGAACCCTTCCACATGAAAGTTGTGCATTATACTTACAAGTCAATGCACGAGTAGCATTTATACCTACTATCCAATCAGCCTCTGCACGAGCTACTGCTGATGAATAAAGATTTTCATAGTCCTTCCCATCTCTTAATTTGTTAAATCCATCTTTAATAGCCTTGTCAGTAACAGATGAAATCCAAAGTCTTTTTATAGGCTTTTTTACATTTGCCTTTTCAATAATCCATCTTGCAACAAGTTCCCCTTCTCTACCTGCATCTGTTGCAATTATAATTTGTGATACATCTTTTCTAGTCATTTGTGATTTTACATTATAAAACTGTTTGCTACTTTGCTTGATGACAACTAATTTCATATATGATGGAAGTATAGGTAAGTCCTCCATAGTCCATGATTTATATTTGTTATTGTACTCTTCAGGGTCTGCTAGAGTTACTAAATGACCTAATGCCCAAGTAACAATATACTTATCTCCCTCTAAGTAGCCATTCCCTTTTTTATTGCATTTTAAAACCCTTGCTATATCTCTTCCAACAGATGGCTTTTCAGCTAATACTAATATTTTATTCATTTTTTCATCCTTTCAAATACCTGTATTTAATTCTATTTTGTAGCTAATAGCTTGTCTTTAATAAAACTTACATCATCTGCTATAATCCTTTGTTCAACTTTACTAACATCAAATTTTGCAATCTTAAAAGCTAGCTGAGTGAAATATCCTCCACCTATTGCCATAATCACTGTTCCTATACCTACTTTACCACCTAATATGTAACCTATTATCAATACAACTAATTCAATGGAACACTTTACAAGTCGAACAGATTTATTTGTCTTTTTTGTGAAAATAACCATCATATTATCTCTTGGTCCTGCACCTAAACCAGCACCAATATATAGATAACACCCAAACCCTATAATGAGCATTCCCAGTAATATCATAATAATACTTGGTATAACTCTATCAAAAGTGGGAACTAAATTATTTAACATTAAAACATCTATAAAAATTCCAACAAACAGCATATTACATAATGTTCCCCATCCCAGCCTTTCTCCACTTAAAGACTCTGCTATTACTATGATAATTCCAATTATAATATTTGCCTTACCTATTGTAATATTAAAAATATTTGCAATCCCCTGATGAAAAACATCCCAAGGTGCTAGTCCCAAATTTGCATTAATTGTCATAACTATACCTACAGCGCATAAAAAAAGTCCTATAAACAACCTTATAAAGGTTAACACTGTTTTTTTCATATTTACTTCTCTCCTCTATTCCCCATCTTGATTTTCTCCACTAATTCATTGAGATAAACCCATCTATCCATCTTTTCTTCTAACTCAAATTTTAGTTTTTCTTTTTCTTGAAGTAATTCCTCTAAAGCCACATAATCAGTTGATGCTTCTTCCATTTTTATTTCAACTTCATGAATTTTATCTTCTAAATCTGATATGATATCATCAATTTCTTCATATTCCTTTTGTTCTTTGAATGTTAATTTTAGTTTGTTCTCCCTTTTTGGCTTTTCCCTTTTAATAGGTTTTTCTACTTCTTCTTTTATTTCTTGTTTTTTCTCTGTGATATCCTTCTTGTAGTACCAATAGTTCCCTGTATATTTAACTATTTTCCCTTCTCCTTCAAATGCAAAAACTTTTTCTGCTAATTTATCTAAAAAATATCTATCATGAGAAACTACAATAACTGCTCCTGAAAACTCTTCAAGGTAATCTTCTAAAATAGTAAGGGTTTCTATGTCTAAATCATTAGTAGGTTCATCTAATAATAATACATTAGGCTCTTCCATAAGTACCCTAAGTAAATGAAGTCTTCTCTTTTCTCCTCCTGAAAGCTTGGCTATTGGAGTCCATTGTACTGCTGGTGGAAACAAAAATTTCTCCAGCATTTGAGAAGCACTTATCTTCACTCCTTCTGCTGTTGTTATATTGTCTGATCCTTCTTTTATATAGTCAATAACTCTTAAACTATCATCTATATGATGAGTCTCTTGTGAATACAATCCTATTTTTACAGTATCACCTATTTCAACACTTCCAACATCAGGTTCAATATTTCCTGCCATTATATTAATAAGAGTAGACTTTCCACTACCATTTGGCCCTAATATACCTATTCTATCATCTCTCAACACAATATAATCGAAATCATCTATAATTTTTTTGCCATCATAGGATTTTGATACATGGTTTAATTCTATTACCTTTTTCCCAAGGCGCCTATTTCCTACTGATATTTCTAAATTTTCATCTGGTAATAAATTTGTTACCCTTTCATTTAATTCATTAAAACGATCTATTCTAGCCTTTTGCTTAGTAGACCTTGCCTTTGCACCTTGTTTCATCCATGCCAATTCTTTTCTCAATAAGCTTCGTCTCTTTTTCTCACTGGCAACTTCCATTTCTTCTCTTTCAAGTTTCTTTTCCAAGTAACTATTGTAATTTCCCTCATATGAATAAAGGTTTCCATTATTAAGTTCCACAATTTTATTAACTACCATATCTAAAAAATATCTATCGTGGGTTATCATTAATAATGCACCTTTTCTTTTTCCAAGGTATTCTTCTAGCCATTCTATTGTATCATTATCAAGATGATTTGTTGGTTCATCAAGTATAAGTAGTTCTGAAGGATTGATCAATGCACTAGCTAGTGCAATCCTCTTTCTTTGTCCTCCTGATAAGTTACCTACTTTTTCTTTAAAATCTGTAATCCCTAATTTAGTCAATATTGATTTTGCTTCATTCTCCAAACTCCACACATCCATTGCATCCATTTGATGAGTAAGTCTTACAATTTCTTCACTTGAGGTATTTGGATTATTAATGGCTTCTTCGTATTTTCTAAGCAATACCATATTTTTTGAATTACCTTTAAAAACCTGTTCCTCTACAGTAGCATTAGGATCAAATACGATTTTCTGAGGAAGATATCCTATTCTAACTGCACTTCCCTTTACTATCCTTCCTTCATCCGCCTCTTCAATTCCTGCTATTATCTTTAAAAGAGTAGTCTTTCCTGTACCATTTATACCTATAAGTCCTATTTTATCTCCTTCATTTATTCCTAAGCTTATATTTTTAAGCAATTTATTTTCACTATAACTTTTTGAAATATTTTCTACATTTAATAAATTCATATTCTTCCCTTTCTTTTTTCTTATAATCTCCACAACGAATATTATAACATAATAAACAGTAGGGACGATTTTTTTTGTTGAATTTCAAACAAAAAGAACCGTCACAGCTGTTTGAATATTGTTAGTGAAGTATTCATGATTTTATGATATAATTACACGATGTTTCATACATTTCATGTAAGGGAAGGTACTAATAAATTGATAACTGTAACTAATGTAAGCTTAAGATATAAAGAACAAAAACTATTTGAAGATGTAAATCTAAAATTCACACCAGGAAATTGCTATGGAATCATTGGAGCAAATGGAGCTGGTAAGAGTACATTTTTAAAAATATTGTCTGGAGAATTAGAACCAAATGTTGGTGAAGTAAGTATTCCTTCAGAAATTCGTATGTCTGTATTGAAGCAAGACCACTTTAAATATGACAATTATCAAGTATTGGAAACTGTAATTATAGGTAATCCAAGACTTTATGAAATAATGAAGGAAAAAGAAGCTCTATATGCTAAACCAGATTTCACAGATGAAGATGGAATAAAGGCGGCAGAGCTTGAAGCTGAATTTGCCGAACTTGACGGATGGAATGCAGAATCAGATGCTTCCTCTATACTTCAAGGACTAGGTATTGAAACAAATCTTCATGACAAAAAAATGTCTGAACTAACAGGTAATGAAAAGATGAAGGTGCTACTTGCCCAAGCCCTATTTGGAAAACCAGGAATACTATTATTAGATGAGCCTACAAACCATTTAGACAGAAAAGCTATCGGCTGGCTAGAAGAATTTCTAATAGAGTTTGAGGGAACTGTCATTGTAGTATCCCATGATAGGCACTTTTTGAACAAAGTTTGTACCCATATGGCAGACATAGACTATGGTAAAATTAAATTATATACTGGAAATTATGACTTTTGGTACGAATCTAGCCAATTGGCACTTCAAATGATGAAAGATCAAAATAAGAAAAAAGAAGAAAAGATAAAAGAATTGCAAGATTTTATTGCTCGTTTTAGTGCCAATGCATCTAAATCAAGACAAGCTACTTCTAGAAAAAAACTATTAGAAAAAATCACTTTAGACGAAATTCAACCTTCAAATAGAAGATATCCTTTTGTTTCTTTCCAAATGGAAAGAGAAGTAGGTAATGAAATACTTACAGTAGAAGGATTATCTAAAACTATAGATGGAGTTAAAGTTTTAAATGATATTAATTTTAGAGTTTCTAAAGGTGACAAAATAGCCTTTATTGGAGAAAATGATATTGCTAACACCACTCTTTTTAAAATATTGAATGGAGAAATGGAACCTGACTCTGGTAGTTATAAATGGGGAATTACCATAACTAAATCCTATTTCCCTAATGATAATTCTAAGTTCTTTAATGATGTTGATTTGAACTTAGTAGACTGGATGAGACAATTTTCAGAAGAAAAATCCGAAAGCTATTTACGTGGTTTTTTGGGGAGGATGCTCTTTTCAGGAGACGA